>Ga0209495_1000647_pt1 | contig 26340 bp, 25 predicted proteins | sample EN1Hudsemesocosm_FD_184629 | JGI IMG/M metagenome (GOLD analysis project Ga0209495, IMG submission 184629) | Methane-oxidizing microbial communities from mesocosms in the Hudson Canyon - EN1E Hudson Canyon (SPAdes) (version 2) | ecosystem: Environmental > Aquatic > Marine > Cold seeps | place... | reverse complement strand
TCGGTTTGCGCGGCGATCACTTCACAATTTGTGCAGTAGATTGAGTAGCCTTCGCCGACGCACGTTACTTCTTCATATTCGGCACATCCAACACATAACTCGCCAGCAAACAATTTGCGTGAGGTGGCGTCCATACCTTGTGGCATTACATACTCCTGTAGTTTTGGTTGACCAAATACTGGTCTTCACCTACAAGTGTAACAAAACCACGGTGCAATGCCTTCTCTAATAATGCTTCTTCGTCCAACTCGAAATTGAATGTGGGGGCAAAAGCTACCCACAATTGCTGGCGGGTGAGGGTGATGACCTCGTCTGTAGGCTCTGTTTGTGACATGATCTGCTCCTTGCCCAATGGGCGTTGTGCGTTGTGCGCTGTGCGTTGTGCGCTGTGCGTTGTGCGTTGTGCGTTGTGCGTTGTGCGTTGGTCAATGTTCTATTTGCGACGTTGGACAGGAGATTTGTCCATTTGCTGTCCCAAAATGGCATTTGCTGTCCCAGATATTACTTTGATGAATGGTTTAGGTCTAGTGTATATCAATATATGTATAGTAGTAAGACAATTTAACATAATACCCCTAAATCTCCTGTCCCAAAATAGGGTGTTTTGGCCATTTGCTGTCCCACTTTTGGCATTTGCTGTCCATCTCGGTAAAGTCGGTAATAGTGATACTGCTCGCTAGCCCTAGTGCGCCGTGCGTTTCAGGGCATCGTAAAAACAGGTATCATTGTGGACAGCAAATGAAAAAAGGGCCTAATTTGCTGTCCACGCTGTAAGGCAATGGTAGCAAGGCTTTCAAGCACATCTGGACAGCAAACCACCTTTTTTATTTCTTATATTCATGAAAAAACAGTGTCTACGTAATAAACAGTATGTTGAAAGTCAAAATCTGCTGTCCCAAGGAATGTCGACATTATTGGAACTTTGTACGTGGCACTAAGGCTAGAGGCCGATTTGGGTACGTTAGTGACCACCAACTTGAACGATCGTTCAATAAGAAAACTGTTCAAAACGCGACATCCAGTGCCCATTGGCCAGCGACCGGCGCGCGGGGGTCAGTGGGCGTTGGTCAGTGTGACCGAGGCATAAAAAAAGGGCCCCGAAGGACCCTCTTACTGTGCACCTTGTGCGTTGGTTAGATCAAGTGCGCGGTGGTCTGTGCCACCTTGTGCAGTTGCACCACGACGTCGTCCCGTTGGGCGTTGGCCGCGAACTTCGCCTCACTACGGGCTTGGTTCTCCTGCTTACGACGCTTCATGTCGCGCTCCTTGGCAATCCACAACTCGTAGCGTTCTTCGCGCGACGTCGTGGGTTCCATGCCGAAGCTCGTGTTGAGCAACACGATGTCAGCGACGGCCTTGTTGTAACGCTCTGAGGCGTTGGTAATGGCCTCGAACGCCATCTCGTTGACCTGGATCTTGTTTTGATCCGTGTCGCTGTGCACCGTGCTTTGCGCGCCGCTGGCGTCCTGTGTACCGTACACGCTGCCCGTGGCGCGAACCTGTACCAGCGACTCGGGGTCACCGGCCACGGACTGCGCACAATACTTCAGCAGCTTCTGGTTACTGTCCATGGCGAGGCCATAGTCGTTACCAAACATCTGGTCGTAGGACGCGGGCGTCTGGAACGCGGCGATGTTGGCCCAGTTGGCAATGATACCGAGTTGCGACACGGCGCGATCGGCAATGAAATCCACCTGCTCTTGCAGATAAGTGCGAAGGGCCTCGGTCAGGGTAAACGTGTCCGAAGTCTCTGCACTCTCTGTCCAAGGTGCGTCGGTGGTGTTGATGTCGGCAGCGTGTGCCTTAGTAAGTACTTTAGTCATGATGCTTCTCCAATGTATGTTGTGCCCGACGATGGGCGTTGTTGCGAACGAACTGCTCGCGGGTTTGTGTTGGATAATCTGCCTCAAGTTCGACGTCCCAGCGATACTCGGCGCGACGTTCAGCTTGAAGCAGCTGCTCTAGGGGATCAGGCCCTAGCCCTTTTGGTACGATGTCGTACATGTCATTTGCCTCCTTGTGCGTTGAATGACACAAGAAAAGGACGAACGCTCAACGTGCTACGCACGTTGAGCGCTGTCCCTTGGTCTATTACGGTGCATGGTTACTGCTCTGTGATCTGCTCAAGGCAGATGTAGCAGCCAATGCAGAAGCAGGCGTACAGCGTTGCACTACGCCCATCGATCGTCGCCAGCACGGCAGTGAACACCGTGCACAGTGCGATAACGAATAGCTTGCTCATGACTCACCTCCGGTGAACAGGGTGTAGAGACGGTACGTGACCCATGCGACCGGCGGCACGGCGAACGACACCGCCACCGCCATGCCTAGGAACTCAGGTGAAACGATGAGCGCAGTGACAAAGGCTATGCCACAGAGGCTAGCCACAATGGAGAAACCCAGTTGGATGTATTTGTTCATGACTTTGCTCCTTTAAAGGCACGTAAGATGGTAGCCGCACTGGGTGCAAATACAGCGACTGCGCGCAGTACACGCCACCAATGCGCTACACGCTCAAGCAACAGCACAGCGAGCAACATCAAGATGCCACCAAGTAAACCGAAGAACATAAACGTCACGTACATCAAGGCCAGCGTGAACATGACAAGAACAACAAAGCGAGTGGTTGAAACAAACAAGGCAGTAAGTAAAGTCTTCATGGGGTAATCTCCTAAAGTAATGTCGAAAATGACATTAGGAGAAGACGATCGGGGCGAGCGTAGCGAGAAACGAAAGGAGAAAAGGGATAGGGGTCCCTTGGGGTAAAAACCGAAAACAAGGTTCCATATCCGGAATCGGGGAAGGGGTGGGCTCCACGGAAGGAGTCCCAAACCCAGCGAGCCGGGATCATGGAGTATTATTTTACAAATAATTTTTCTAAATTTTCTATACGTGATACTATAAGCACAGCTAATATATAGTAGGGTTATTGTTGCAAGACTCACAGAAGAGACGCGACCAGAAAAATCGGAGCCAACAACGCCGTTACTACAGCGAAGATGGCAGGCCAAAACAGATTTTCCAGACAGCGAAACGGCGCGCAAAGTTAAAAGGACTGGAGTTCACCATCACACTCGATTGGATAGTGGGGGAGATTGCAAAGCAAGATGGGCGTTGTGCAATGACGGGGATACCATTTGACTACACAAAGGACGAGCGGTACACAAAGCACCCATACAGTTTAAGTTTGGATCGTATTGACAACGCACAAGGGTATACACCCAATAACACACGGGTGGTGTGTGCGATGTACAACTATTGTAAAAATGTTGCCAGAGATGAGGACGTAGAGTTTTTCGCATGGCAGTTGTTTCAACACAAATTCGGCGTTAGACCGAAATAAAATATAAGCAGTGCTTATAGGCCAACATTATGGAACTAGCAGAAGACGCTTTTGAAAAAGAAGTAGAGGTGCTACCGAGGCTAACCCGGCAGCAAGAGCAGTTTGTGCGCTTCTATTTGCTCGGTTATTCATCGCAAGAGGCAGCGAGCAATGCAGGACTCGACAAATACCGTGGCGCACAGCTGCTAAAGAGTCCTGTAATCCAACGCACATTGACCCATTTCAGGAACATGGAGTTTGAAGAGGTTGCAGTGACGCGTGGGAGTATCACGAAACTGTTCTTTGAGGCACATCGAAAGAGTGGCACCTCGACGGAAGAGGTCGCTGCACTGCGAGAGATTGCCAAGATGCATGGCCTCTACGAGCCACAAAAGATCCAGACCGTGAGTGTGAATATCAACTCCGAACGGCACATTGAAGCAGCGACCGACGCGGACCTGCTCAAATTAGCTGGGCTAGGCAACACGCACTTTGATCCTGGTGCAACGGTCGATGGCGAGTTTACGGAAGTGGAGGTCACTGATGGCGGTTAAAGACACGAAAAAATGCTCATTTTGTAATGAGGAACGGCCATTGACGCTGTTCAGCAACGAAAATGCTCAAACGGTCTGCCAGAAGTGTAAAAATTTCGGTGATCGCCGTGCCTACCAGGCCATCATCAAGGACCCGAAGCGCAAGTGGGAGTTCTTGAAAGAGAAAGAAGACGAACATAAGGCTCGGGCAGCGGAAATGAACGTGAAGCTGCACAAAAAACGCGTAAAACAGTCGGAACGAGACACATTGGAAAAGCAAGACCTAGGTAAGCAGCCCGATTTCAAAGATGAGCAGGGCCAATTTGACCCTCAGATGGCGGCGAAGGCTGAATTAGCGAAGCGCGAGCTGGCTCGGAGGCACCTGTTGCCCTTTGTGCAACGGTTCAACGAGCAATATATCCCAGGCTGGGTGCATAAGGACATTTGTTTGCGTCTTGAGCAGTTTTCGGACGACGTTGCAGCTAAAAAGTCACCACGTTTGATGCTGTTTATGCCGCCGCGCCACGGAAAATCCGAATTGGCGTCAAAAACCTTTCCTGCATGGCACCTTGGGCGTTACCCAAATCACGAATTCATTGCCTGTTCCTATTCTGGATCGTTGGCCATGGGGTTTTCGCGCAAAGTGCGTGGTCTGTTGCGTGATACGCAGTACCACTCACTGTTTGAAACGCGACTTGACCCTGAATCGCAGTCCGCTGAGCAATGGCTAACGTCCGTTGGCGGTGGTTACACCGCAGCGGGTGTAGGCGGTGCAATCACCGGTAAGGGTGCCCATATTTTAGTCATCGATGACCCCGTAAAAAACCGCGATGAAGCGGAATCGGCGGTGTCACGACAAGGCGCAAAGGACTGGTACACGTCAACGGCCTATACACGCCTCTCACCGGGCGGTGGCGTACTGGTGATCCTAACCCGTTGGCACGACGATGACCTCGCAGGCTGGCTCCTAGAACAGGAGAAGCAGGGCGGTGACACATGGGAAGTGATCAAATACCCCGCCATTGCCGAAGAGGATGAAAAATACCGCCGTAAGAACGAACCATTGCACCCTGCACGGTACGATTCGGACGCATTGATGCGGATTCAGAAGGCCGTCGGTCCCCGTGACTGGTCAGCGCTGTATCAACAAAACCCAGTTGCCGACGAGGGCGATTATTTCAAAATGGGTATGTTCAAGTACTACCGCGAGGGGCTGCTCGATAAGAAAAAGCTCAGGGTGTATTGCGCATGGGACCTTGCGATTGGTAAAGCAGACCGAAATGACTTTTCAGTGGGCGTTGTGGTGGGCATAGACCAAGACGACAAGATGTATGTCATGCACGTTGAGCGCGGTAAGTGGGACGGTTACGAGTTAGTGGAGAAAATCCTCGACGTTTATGAGGAATATCGCCCATCGATCGTTGGTATAGAGCGAGGTCACATCGAAATGGCCCTTGGTCCGTTCCTACACAAGCGTATTGCAGAGCGAAAACTGCACGAAATGTACGTGAAAGAGTTAAAAACAGGGCGCAGAGACAAAGAAGCTCGTGCCCGTGCCATCCAAGGCCGGATGCAACAGGGAATGGTGTTCTTCCCGAAGTTTGAATTGTGGAATGCAGGGCTCATGGCCGAGATGCTGCGTTTCCCGAACGGTGTACACGATGACCAAGTCGACGGCTTGGCGTGGGTCGGACTCATGATGTCCGAATTCAGCACCATTGTAGATAAAAAGGAGTCCATCCCGTCGTGGAAAGACAAACTTCCCGGGTTATTGGCCCCTAACCACCGTAAATCAGCGATGAGTGCATAGCTATGGCAAAGAAGACGAAGATCGACCCCCTTAAAGAAGGTAAGATCGTAGAAACAAACTGGGCTCGGTACGTTCGGGCACGAGATGCAGGTCATCTCGACTATATAAAAACCGCAATGAAATGCGACCGATACTATCGGGGTGAGCAGTGGGACCAAACTGACATTGACGCGTTGGACTCGGAGGGTCGCCCACACCTAACGATCAACACCATTTTGAGTACTGTTAACACCATACTGGGGGAGCAAGCCTCTAAACGTGCTGACACGCAGTTCAAGCCTCGACGTAACTCCTCAGATGAGGTTGCGGCAGTGCTCACCAAACTGTACATGCAGATTAGTGACAATAACCAGTACGATTATTTGGAAAGTCAGGTGTTTTCTGATGGTGTAATCCAAGATCGCGGCTATTTTGACATCCGCATGAACTTCGATGACCACATCGAGGGGGAAGTGCAGGTCACGGCGGAAGACCCGCTGGACATTTTGCCTGACCCTGATGCTAAGGACTACGACCCAACCACATGGAATGAGGTCATTAAGACCAAATGGTTGAGTTTAGACGACATTGAGCAGCAATATGGCCAAGAAAAAGCCGACCGGCTGCGCACAATTGCCGAAAATGGTGAGCATTTAGGCCGTGATTCAATGGATGTAGCCGAGGCACGCGACGTGACCTACGGTGACACCATGAATAGTGAGGTACGCGGGGGTGATTTTGACGATAAACGCACCCTGAAAGCCGTCCGAGTGGTCGAAAGACAGCATCGAAAACTGGTAATGACCCCACATTTCGTTGATCCGAAGACAAAAGACATGCGTCGTGTGCCTGAATCCTGGGACGAGGAGCAATCTGAGCTGTTCGCCAAGGAATATGGCCTCGGTATGCTTAAAAAACTGATCAAAAAGGTCCGTTGGACCATCACAGCGGACAATGTTGTGCTGCACGACGACTGGTCGCCATACAAAAACTTCACAATTGTCCCGTATTTCCCTTATTTCCGTCGTGGAAAGCCTTTCGGCATGGTGCGCAACTTGCTTTCGCCTCAAGAACAGCTGAACAAGATCAGTTCACAAGAACTGCACATTGTAAACACCACAGCAAACAGCGGTTGGATCGTGGAGACAGGCTCGCTAAACGGGATGACTTCGGACGATTTGGCAGCGCGCGGTGCCGCAACGGGCCTAGTACTCGAATATAACCGTGGTTCAAGCGCCCCTGCGAAGATTTCACCGAACCAAATTCCAACGGGCCTCGATCGCATTGGCATGAAAGCTGCCAATAACATCAAAGAGATCTCCGGTGTATCCGATGCGATGCTCGGTCAGGACAGCCCAGAGGTGTCAGGTGTGGCCATTCAGGCCAAGCAAAACCGTGGTCAGATCCAAATCCAAGTGCCACTGGACAATCTGGCCAAGACACGCATGTATGTTGCCCAGAATATCCTCTGTTTGGTGCAGTCGTTCTACTCCGAGGAGCGCGTGATCCAGATTACTCGTGATGAAGACCCGATGAAGCCTCGTGAAGAGATCGTGTTGAACCAGATGACACCGGAAGGTGAGGTGATCAACGACATGACTGTGGGCGAATACGATGTGGTAATTGCCACCATGCCAGCGCGTGACAGTTTCGACGAGTCTCAGTTCGCAGAAGCCTTGCAGCTACGTCAAGTGGGCATCGCGATTCCGGACGACGCCATCATCGAGTACTCCCATTTGCAGCGTAAGGGTGAGTTGGCCAAGCGTATCCGCATGGTGACCGGTGTTGAACAGTCACCTGAACAGCAAGAAGCCGCACAGATGCAACAACAGATCCAGATGGAACAGGTGAAGTTGGAGCTACAGAAGCTACAAGCCGAGTCTGCAAACCTTCAGTCGCAAGCCATGCTCAATACAGCCAAGGCACACGACTTAGAGACGCAGCCTGACAAGGAAATGGCTGAACTCCAAGCTCAAATCGACCTGAAACGCCAAGAATTGGACGTGCGTATGCAGTTGGCTGAGTTGTCCGCAACCCAGAAGCAACAAGCATCGGATACCCAAGCAACCACTAAGATTGCGGCAGAAATAATGCGGATCGGTGGGAAACAACAAGAGGCTCAAAAGCCCAAGCAAGTAGAACTTTAAAACTAATATAACCTGGAGGCCCTATGCCTAAATCCAATGCAGCAGAAAATTTAGACCACGACGAAAACTACGACCAATTTGCAGGTGCTGATGCAATCGAACAAGACGACCTGGAGGGCCTTGATCGCGGTGACGATCCAGAGGCTGTGGTTGAGGAAGCCGCTGAGGAAACCACTGAGGAAGTTGCCGAGGAAACCACTGAGGAAGTTGCCGAGGAAACCACTGAGGGCGACGCAGAAGCCGCTGTGAGCGACGAACTCGAGGAAGAGGAAGTCGTAGAAGAGGCCGCCGAAGAAGACGCTGAGGAGGCTTCTGTAGAGGCTGAGAAGGCCGAGGAAAAGCCTCACATGGTGCCGAAGTCCCGTATGGATGAAGAGATTGCTCGACGCCGCCAACTGGAGGACCGTTTAGCGAAATTGGAAGAGGCCGCTAAGCCCAAGGAACCAGAAAAACCAGAGTTCGATTTCGATTCTAAGGAAGCTGAGTATATGGAAGCTGTCTTGGACGGTGAGACGGACAAGGCAAAAGCGGTGCGCAAAGAGATTCGTACAGCTGAACGTGAATCTATGGCCAGTGAGCTGCGAAATGACATCAGTAACACGACTAATGTCACCAAACAGCAGCTGGATTTAGACACCGCTGTGGCGGACATGGTCGCTGCGTACCCAGTGTTGGACACATCCAGTGACCAGGCTGATCAGGAGATGATCCAGGAAGCCAACGAACTGATGGGGTTGTACGCTGATGCAGGCATGCCATCGGCAGACGCACTGCGTAAAGCGGTTCGTTTAACCTTGGCATCCAATGCGCCGGAATTGCTCCAACCAAAAACTGTTGCGAAAAAGCCCACAGCCAAGAAACGTACAACGAACGTTGAGCAGAAACTGGAAGCCGCTAATAAACAGCCAGCGAAATTAGCAGGCGAGAGTGCAACAACACGAACTGAAGAAACGATCGACATCACCATGATGACTGATACGGACTTTGACAAGTTGTCTGAAGCCCAAATGAAGCGTTTACGCGGTGATTTCGGCTAATGCGCGAGGCAATTACGGCTGCCTACGTCGAGGACCATCCCGAACTGGTGTTTTTCGATGGTTTGGATGAGGCCATTATTGGCGTTAATTTGTGCATGAGTGGCAACCCTAGGGTTGCCTACTCGGCCCAAAAGATTCTCGAATGCCTCGCAGAACGGGGTATGGGGTATGGAGAAGCGAAGGAGTTTATGGAGTACAACATCGAGAGTGCGTACCTCGGTGAGTACACGCCAGCGGTGATTGATGACCTGTTCTAGTGGGGTCATCGTTTCCCTTAAGATATAAGCTGTGCTAATATATACGCAAAGGCTCGTCTTACAGTACGACAACTGTCCAAGCCTAAGTTTTCGACCCCCACACGATACGTGGTAGCCCTCGCCTAGCTCAATAAGGCCATGAGTTCGTCCCTCTTTAAAAGGTCGCTATTTCGTTCGGACACGACACGTCCAACACATGCAGTGGTTGTCGCCCCTGCTTGATGAATGGCGACTTTTATAAGCAGTACTTATATTATTTTAAGAGGTAAATACTCATGGCATTAACTAATTTTGCCGCTCTGACTTCAGAGCAAAAGACCGTATGGTCCCGTGATTTTTGGAAAGCAGCTCGAAATGCTTCCTTCATCAACCAATTCGCAGGCACTGGCTCTAACGCCATGGTTCAGCGTATCACTGACTTAACCAAGAGTGAGAAGGGCGCACGCGCTGTTTTAACTCTACTTGCCGATTTGTCTGGCGACGGTGTTGTAGGCGACTACACATTGGAAGGCAATGAAGAAGCGCTATCTAGCTCTGACATCATTGTTCGCATTGACCAATTGCGTAACGCAAACCGTTTGGCTGGCCGTTTGGCTGACCAGAAGTCCATCGTTAATTTCCGTGAAGCCTCTAAGGACGCCTTGGCGTACTGGATCGCTGACCGTATGGACCAAGTAGCATTTTTAACCTTGTCTGGCTTGGCATATACCAAGAAGAACAACGGTGGTACTCGTGCTGTAAACGCAACTGGCCAAAACTTGGGTGACATGGAATACGCCGGTGACGTAACTGCGCCAACCAGCAAGCGTCATTTGATCGCTAAAGCTGACGGTACTGTATCTACAGGCAACCTAACTGCTTCTGACATCATGGGTTACAAGACTATTGTGAACCTTAAAGCTTATGCCAAAGACCACTACATCCGTGGTGTGCGTGGTAAAGGTGGTGAAGAGATGTTCCACATGTTCGTCACCCCACAAGGTATGGCTGATCTGAAGTTAGATTCTGACTTCTTGGCTAACGTTCGTAACGCAGGTGTTCGAGGTTCAGGCAACGGTTTGTTCTCCGGTACTTCAAGCGTAATGGTAGACGGCGTGATGGTTCACGAATTCCGCCATGTATACGACACCTCTGGTGAAGCGTCTGGTTCTAAGTTTGGTGCTACTGGCACAGTAGACGGTCAACGCGCTTTGTTCTGTGGTGCACAGGCATTGGCATTAGCCGACATCAACGATGCAGACTGGGTTGAAGAAACCTATGACTACGGTAACCAGCATGGTATCTCCGTAGGTAAGATTTTAGGCTTCCGTAAGCCTAAGTACACCAGCATGGTAACTGGCGACACCCAAGACTTTGGTGTGATCGCATTAGACACCGCGCTGTAACCCAATAGGGCCTCTTCCCCCGGCCTAGCGTCGGGGGCTTTTTGGAGTTTTTATTATGTTGATTTCTGATAAGGCACTGCACATTGCTTCTCTAAGCGGACAATCCGTTTGGTTTGAGGCTGGCGTAGCGCAAGAAGTCCCCCCACTTATAGTGGACGAATGTATTGCTGCTGGTGCATACCCAGTGGGCAAACAACCACAGATTAACAAATCAGTTGCTGAACCTGCGCCACTCGCAGTTGAAATGGATGAGGTCTCAGAAGAGGACCGCGCCATGGAAATCGCGGCTGCAATTGAGCAACTGATGAACAAGGGCGACGATAAAGCCTTCTCAAAAAATGGTGAACCTAGGGTCCGCAGTATCGAAAAGATCCTGGGCTACGACATCACTTCTAAGCAACGCGACACAGCCTGGGCTGTAATTGGGGAAATGTAATGACTGTACCAGTCGATAGTATTATTAACCGAGCACAGGTACTGATCCAAGACACGACGGGTGTACGTTGGCCGACCGCTGAACTGCTCGATTGGATTAATGATGGTCAGCGTGAAGTTTGCCTGTTCAAACCATCTGTTGGCGCGAAAAACGAGACACTAACACTGTCGAGTGGCACCAAGCAGTCGATCCCTGCATCAGGTTTAGGCCTGTTGCGTATCGTTCGGAATATGAGTGCATCAGGCGGAGGCGCGCGAGCAGTGCGCATTATTGATCGTGAGGTGCTTGACACCCAGCTGCCGGATTGGCATAGCGAAACGGCCACTGCGAACGTGAAGCATTACATGTTCGATGACCTGGACCCCACCAACTACTATGTGTACCCGCCTAATACTGGCGGTGGCTACCTTGAAGTTATCTACGCGGCAACACCTACACCTGTAACCTCGGGAGGCGACATCAGCATTCCCGATGTATATGCAAACGGTTTACTCGATTATGTGTTGTTCCGCGCCTATGGCAAGGACAGCGACCATGCGGGTAATGCACAACGAAGCGGTCAGCACTACCAGCTATTCACAACGAGTCTAGGCATGAAGACGCAAGCGGACGGTTTTTCGAGTCCTAATGTACAGACCGAGGCAACTCAAATAGTTTAGGAGTAGCTTATGAACTACAAAGATATGGTTGGCCTTCTCCCTTACCACATAGCAGGCTGTCCTGAGTTTGTAGTGGAAAAGGCTATTAAAGACGCGGTGCGTAGTTTCTGTAAACGCAGTGGTGCCTATCGCGCAAACCTCGATCCAATCGACACCTATGCGGGCGAGTATGAGTATGACTTCGACCTTCCTAGTAAGACGAGTGTTGTCGAAATCCTATCTGTAACCGTAGCCCAAAAAGAACTGGAACCCGACACGGAGCAGGGGGCAACCCACGCCAACCCAATGTGGCGGACTGAACAGTCTACACCGACAAGTTATATACGAGCGAGCAGTAAGACACTGCATTTGGTGCCCGTACCGATAAAGTCGGACGATGCTGTCAGCATGTCTGTGTCGCTAAAACCTACGCTGACCGCCACAAGCGTCCAAACAGATTTTGTCGAAGACTATGTCGACGGCATTATGGCGGGTGCTTTGGCTAATTTATTCAACTCACAAGACATGCCATGGGCCAACCCACAACGTGCAATGAAACACGAAATGGAGTTTGAGGCTCATATCCGCGACGCAAAAAGCAGGGCTGATGGTCGGCGAGGTCCAACCCGACGGACGGTCCGGTACGGAGGTCTGTAATGGTAGAACTCGTCCCTGCAACAAAAGCCAGTATCCGTAAAAATTATGAATACTTCCACGGCGGGATGATGGAGATCATCCGTAAAGTGGGGGCGGAGTTTTTGCCTGCTGACATCTATCACCAATTGATGGCAGGTGAGATCCATTTGTATTGGGTTGAGGACGGAGCAGATCGTTATGGTTTTGCAATACTCAGCCAATATGATTCAGGGTACGAGCGGGCCCCCACGCTAATGATCGACCACCTTTGGTTACGCCAGGGAATGAACGTGTTCGCCGAGGCTGTTGCCGCAGGGTATGACCTAGCTGCCAAAATCGGCGTCGAACGTATTGAATTTAACTCAGCCCGTTTGGGTTGGGGTAGACGGGTTAAGGAACTAGGTTTCTCACCTGTCTGCGTAACTTATCGATGTCAGGTAAAGAATAATGGGTAATTCAGCAAAAAAAGCACCACCAAGTGAATATGAAAAAGCAACAGTCGAGAACGCCCTCACGATATCTGACCGCCATAAAGACCTTTACCGCCCCCTTGAAGCGGGTTTTGTTAAGGAGTCTGGGCGCGATGTTTCTGGCGTCCTTGGTGGTCGAGCTAATGCTGACTCAGCTCAAGCCTTTTCTGGCAGTCAAGGTGCAGGCTTGGGTACTTCTAATTCTAGCGGGGGCTTTGGCAGCGGTCGCTCTATGATGGGCCAATCCAAACAGGGTGTTGCGCAAACCAACGCTCTGGGGGGTGCATTAATATCAGCCACGAGTACGGCGCAGGACGTCAAAGATAAGGCCCAGCTAGGCGCATTGCGCGTGGGGCAGGGTGGCAGAACGTCTGCCATGGCAGGTCTATCCACCGCAGCTAGAGCTGACAACCAGGAACTCATAGCCAAGGCGCAAGCATCGAGCAGTATGCAGGACACCAATACGGCGTTCGGGATGGACCTAGGAGCAGGCATGTATAGAAAAGCCAACCCATTCGACACTTCAAAAACGGACGAACTGATCGCCCAGTTAAAGAAATTATCATAAGGCAGATACCATGGCGCAAGTGAAAGAGTACGAACTCGGAAAAACGTCTAAAAGTCCTAAAGACCGTTTCGTAAACCAAACAATATATGGCATGAACGACGCTGCAAAGGACGAATACAGTCTACGTTCGCACGAAGCCGCAATGAGCGGAGACTCATCTTGGAGCGCTATGTCCGAGGCAGAGCGCGTGAGTGCTGCCCGCAAACCCCAAATTGACGCGGCCAATGCGCGCAATGGTGGCAACAGCAGCGGTGGCAACAGCGGCGGCGGCCAACAAGTGGCGTCCGCAGTTGAGTCAGGACCAAGCGCAGGCGACACATTAGCCAGCATCACCCGTGATGAGCTCAAGAACTACCTAGAGACGTACGGCGAGATGGAAGAAGGCATGTTGGCCGACACGGACAGCACAGCAATAATCGACTCAGCCAAGAAGTCTCAAGTTTTAGGTCAGCAAGTGTCGTCGGATATACAACAACGCACAATGAGTCGTTACGGCGCAACTATGACGCCTGCCCAACTGGCCGCGTCAAAACGCATGAGTTCGTTGGGCGATTCGGCATCGTATGCGGGCGCAGTTAATAACTCCGCCATCGATCAGCGCGACAGGAACTTAGGTCTCAAAGCATCCCTTATGGGCATAGGCAAAGAACAGCTAAAAGTGGCGATGGATGGGCTAGGGTCTGCCGCTGGTATGGATGCATCAAGAGAAGCCGCATACCAACGGGATAGGGCGAGCGCACACGCTGCCAACATGAATGCAATAGGAACAATTTTCGGGATGGGGATGTAAAATGGCCGGATACAATAACCCGATTTTAGGCGCAGTCTTGGGTCGCCAACAAGCGGAATTGCAGAACAAGCAGTTTGAGGCAAACCTTGCGTTACAGCTGGGCCAATTCGCTGAGCAGAAACGCCAGTTCGGGGTGGATCATGAGCAACGCCGGAATGAACATGCTACGAATCTCGCATACAACTACGCTAACCTAGGCGAAAGCAAACGTCAGGCGAAGGTGACCTCGGACCACACTGCGAAAGTGTACAAGGAGGCTCAGCCACAACGAGCCGCTACATTAGCAGGCACCGAAGCGGACACTAATTTCACTAAGACACAAACTGAATTTGCCAGTGCGCAAACCGCAGGCCAAAAAATTGAAAATGACACCAATGCACTGGCCCTACAGGCATCGAGGATTGAAAATTCAGCCCCGAGCTATTTTGAGAATTTTGTTGTGGGTAATGAACCAATTAGCGCAGAGCAGATTTTCAGTACCCCAGAGCTAACAGCCCGTTACGTCGACCAGCTCAACCAAGATGGTATCCGACAGTCTCTTTTTTCAGGGTCAGAAGGTGAGGATTACTTCGTTAAGAGTATCGTCCCACTTGAGGACGGCAGGCACGTAATACAGTTGTATGACCCAAAAAACCCTGAGAAAGAGGTATACCTGTCCAAGTACAGAACAGCGCAGCAGGGTGACCCAATATCCGCTGGAAACCTCCAGTCGTTTGGCATCATTAAAAGTCAAATCGACGCCGCCTATTTTAACGCAAAAGGTTTGCCCATGCCGGCGGCTGCGCAAAGTATGGCCGATACCATCAGCCAGATTACGGGCCAGCCCCCAGGTTTACTTAACAACCAAACGGTAAGCACCGCCATAGAACTCGGTGGCGAGTTGGAGCAATCAGGCACTACCCAGGCCCCTACTAACCAATCGACAGTACAGGTAACCCCGGCACCGTTGGGTACAGTCGACGGTGCTGCGCCAGACCTACAGCCCGTAAAAGGAAGGTCCCCCGGTCGTAGTAATACAGTGATCAATACAGCCTTGGCCAGCATTAACACCATTGAGGATGTCGACGCCTATGACCCCGAGTTCCTAGGTCAAATTTCGGACACCCAAATTGACCGCGCCATAAACGAACATAAAGCAGACATGAAAAAAATCCGTCCTCCCACTGTAAGGAGAGGAGGGAAAAGAAACACGGTGCTGACTGACGAGCAGAAAGTGGAGCAGGCGAGGCATAAAACAGCCATAGACGCTTTGACCCAGCTGAAAAACGGTGAGCGAAGGGTAGCAACTGACCTGACCGAAGGGCAGCAAAAAGCCGCAAACAACGCCACCGCCAATGAGATGATGCCCATGTCCTTCGTTGGCACGCCAAAAGAGGCCGCTGTCGAAGCACAGATCAAAGCGGCTATGCCTAAAACTGCGGGCGAGAAGGTAGAACAAGCGCAACAGATCGCAGATAATCTGAGGCCATCCCAAAAAGGGATTGATGCAAAAACCCTATTTAACCTTAAACGACTAGAAGCGTTTGGTTTCATTGACCGCGAGTCTATTCAGCGCGTGCTCGATTTGGGGGTATTTTCCTCTGATTCTGTTGGTCTTATGAAACAACAGATCATCGAGCAAGGCGACCTAGCCGTTCAAGAGCTAAAAAACCAAGCTGCCGCTGACAAGCCTACGATCAAAACGTTGGCCGATGGGTCAGTCGTATCACTGGATATCAACGGTAAGCAGCAGTGGAGATTTAATGACCCTACTGATGGTAGACCACAGGACGTACAAAGCGCATTGGTTGCGATGCACAACAACGAGGGCGAGGACGGCCTAGACCTCGAGGATTCCATTACGAGTCTAACCCAACAGTTGTCCGTGGCCACAGAAGATAACCCGCTGCCACAATTGGAGCAAAATCTCCTGTCGCAGAACCTGAACCAATACTTGTTAAATGAGCTGTCAATATACGGCCTCTTCCAGCCGTACGATTGGGCCAAAGGGTCAGACGAAGATGACGTGCATAACCCATTGGATCGCGTAACAAAGAGCTTCTCCCTAGACCCAAATACCGGAAACATCCAGTTGTGGGACGACATGGGCGAACAGCACGCTGATCGGGACTTCAATATAAGTGAAATTAGCTCGGTTGCGGTGCGTGAGGTCCTAGAGGACTTGTTAAAAACCCCGAGTGAAGTCAGTTCTGGCATAGTCACATCTAAACTTGAGAATCAGAAAAAGAGGTTCGCGAGCGTTGACGCTATGATCAAGGGAATCGAGTCCGGGAACCAATAAACATGGCCTCACTAACTGAGCTTAAAGCACTAAGGGAGCAACTCCGTGGGCAAATATCCCAGGGTGAGGCTAAGAAAGCTGACCAGCTAAAACAGCTGTACACTGAACGGGAATCATTGGCGGGGTCGATCAGCTCATTACAAACGGATATTGACCAAGGCACAGGGATCACGCCCACAAACCTTTCCGCAGGCGCGGCTGGCAGAAAAGCGGGTTTCATGGGGTTGGAGTCCTCATACCTCACCGCACGATCTGCATTTAACTTTGCAGTCGGAGACGACGAAGAGGGGGCCGAGTTATTTGACAGGGCTCAAAGTATCGATGAGCGGGCTGGTAGAGTAACACAGCACCTAGTCAAGTTTGAGGATTTCGTAGGTGACCTTGCAAGTGCTTATAAAGGCGATGGGTCGAAATCCACTCTAGACCTACTTGGGGACTTTAGTGAGCTCACCAATTACACAGTTAACCAAGCCTTACCGTCTGCACTCGACTCGCTAGCATGGGCTGCGGGTGGTTTTGTTGCGGGTGGTTTTACAACCGGCGGTGTGGCTAGCGCACCATTAGCAGTCACCGGACTTGTCGCGAAGAACCAGCTAAAGCGTGTCGTAAGAGACGCCATAGTAGAGCATGGAAAAGGCCGTGGGACCAAACTACAGGCTGAAGTGGCACAAGATGCCCTAAAACGGATGGCTAAATCAAAAGCCATGGCTAGGGCAAAGGGCGCATCGATGGGTGCGCACGCTTCGGGTTACATCCAAGGCGTATCGTCCTCATTCCAAGAATCAATGGAGTCGGGTGTAGGTGAGCAAGACGCAGCCCAGTTAGCGTTTGCTATGGGTGTACCTTTCGCGGTGATGGACGTATTACCGGAGGCTAGATTCATCAAGTCTGTGAAGAAACTAGCAGGGGCAGACCACTACAAAAAAGGAGCCTACCTACGCAACTTAACAGGTGGTGTTGTCAAAGCAGGTGCGAAACAGGGGATCTCCGAGCTCATCGCCGAGACTGGGCAGGAAGGCCTTATGGTCGCACAGCGTTTTGCCCAGGACCCAAACTACGATTTAAAAAGTGCAACAATGCGGTTGTCAGAAGCTGCGTTTGCAGGTCTTATGTCAGGCAGAGCACTGGGTATGGGGGGCAAGGCTGTAGGCAACGTCGCACAGCAGGCAAAACATACCGTACAAGAAACGCGTGATATCCTCGCCGAACGTAGATCGCAACAACCGCCCGATGGGCAAACGCCACAAGGCACCGACTTACCACAGCTGCCATCAGCACCATCAACACCAGCATTAGACAATAACCCAATGCCCTCTGACCTAAGTGGTGGGGTATCTTTCGATAGCGGGAGTACGACATCAGCAGGCATGGCATTTGATGCCTCTGACCTAAGCCAAGAGAACATGGCGGAAGCTCCAATCGTGGACCTACTCGCGATGGTGCAAGAGGTGGAAAGCGATGGGCTGTTAGCGGCTGATCCAGCTACACAAGAATCAGCGGCAGCTGCCATACAGGAACTAAATCTTCGTGCCGATAAGATGGGCCAGAACCGTTTCCAAGAGCTTGTGCGTGAGGAACTGAACAAACACCAAACCGCGAATACTATCCCGCTCACCCGTGATGAAGAATTGCAGGCAGAGCAAACGATAGCCATGAACGAGGCAGAGGCAGGGGCCAACGACCTACGCGAAGCCGGGCTGGAAGAAACACTCGTCGGGAAGGGTAAGAATAACGAGGGTTATAAACCTGGCCGCAAATCGATCCATAACCGTGTTGCCAAGCTCAAAGAAGAGAACCCAGGCAAACAGTACGAAGTCGTAACAAAAGATGGCCTTGAGTTCATTGAAGAGACCTCGATGTTGGACGACAGGGAAGACGTCAGCGAGCTTGTAAACGAGGGTGTTAAAAAAGCCCGGGCTGGCACTAAACAGGGCGGTGTTGATAGGACAGTGCAAGTTGCAGCACCCGATGGCAAGCGCACTAGGATATCCCCAACGGAAATGGCACACGCAGGAATGCGGATTAACAACAAAGAGAAGTCCGTCGATTTCGAGGCTGATTATCCTCAACTCTTATTAACTGGTTTTCAACGCATGGCCCAAGAGATGGCCAATCTCGGTTATGTGTTCGACGAGAACATCATGCCCGACAGCACAGTCGTGTCGAGGAAGGGTAGAAACGCCTATACATGGGGCAATTTAAAAGCCTCGTGGGTTCAAAAGAGCAAGTCCAACAAGTCAGGCATGGCAGACGTTGCAGGCATGAACGAACGTGATCTGATAAAAGCAGAGTCGAACCTAAGTGAGCTAGAAACTAGGATAGATAAGCAGCAACAAAAGGTGGCGGACCTCGAGATTGAGGCCCAGCAGGCAGGCCCAAATCAGTCTGAGGCCAGTACCCAAAAACTAGACTACGCGAAACAAAGGCTTAGCGATTTATACGAGCTACTTGATCCCGCTGTCGATAGCGTCAACCGCATAAAAACAAGTGTTGAGGAGAAGCTGGAAACTACTTCAACAACACAGGAAATGTCGGAAAACAACACCAGGCAGGCGGATAATAAACAGCGCCAAGTAGACGAGAACGGCAACCCGATAATCTACAGCGACCGACGCCCAAAGAACAAGCCGAAGCCAAAGTCCAACCCTAAAAAGACCATCAATGACAGTAAAAGACAGCGGGCAGAAGCTCAGGCAGCAAAGGACGCCGAGGCGAACAGTACGGGTGCTGAGCAGCAACAGCGCACGTCGAAAAACGGCACTACGGCGTGGGGCAGCGTACCTGACCTGTTCCAAAACTATATTGATGCCATAAAAAAGACCCTGAATATCGGCGGTGATATACACATCGTGTTTAGGGACGAGATCGATGGCACGTCTATCCCAACGGAAGTGCGCGCCTCTGCGGACACGGTGCTTAACAAAGGCGCAAAAGCTGCGGCAGTCAGCCATGGTGGCGCTAAATACATTGTTCTTAATAGAACGGCGGACAACGACTACCGACAGGCGGAACAAATTTTCATATTGGGCCACGAGATGGGCCATATTGTGATGTGGGACATGTGGGATGCGCTCCCTAAAGCTCAGCAGGAGCGGCTTTGGAAGCAATTCAGCAAAGAGCGGTTGAGCAAAAAAGCGGGTAGCTATACATACACGAACGACAAAAAAGGCTTTGAAGAGTGGTTCGCAGACCAAACAAGCGCATGGGCCAAAAAACAAACTGAAAAGCCTGGGCACTTCACTGAGGCCTTTTTCAAAAAGGTAGCGGGTCAGCTTGCGACCATTTGGAACCGTTCCCGTCAGTTTGTGCGGCGCGAATTAGAGAGCGGCGTGTCTCCAAAGGCGCGGGGCGCTTTGCGTGATATGAAGGAAAGGGCTACGTTGAACGAGACATTCGACGAGTTTATGGACGAGGTAGTGGGCCGCAATCAGGGCGAGGTCAATTTCGTCATGCTAGACGACACTGATGCAACGTTCGGAAACAGTGAGCCTAAGCCCCGTAAAAAAGTACAAGCTACGAAACGCCGCAGCACCTCATCAAACAAGGACACAAATATTGTGGTCCCGAATTTCGGTGACTTCGAGAGGGACCCAATCGCGTTGGCCATCGCTGACCTCATTGATTCAAAAGCCGTACAGCGGCTTACGGAGTTGATGGGTGAAATGTGGAGTAGCGACATCGTGTCCGGCATGTTGAAAGTGACCTTATCGGCTGACCAATATGCACGTACTCGATTGGGTAAGCACGGACCGGCGTTCGCTAACCTGTTTTACCACCGCACTCAAAGCCGTACGCGCGGCGAAGGGGACATGCTTAATAAGCAGCATCACGCGCTGGATAAGTGGAACGCACAGTTCGCAGAAGTGTTGGGGGGTGACCCGAAGCACGCGCACAAAGTCCTGGAAGAAATGCAGGCAGGTGTGACTATTGACCAATCAATAGACCCTAAGATGCGGCAGCAACTGGCCAATTTCTTTGATCGGTTCCACAGTGAGTACCTCAAAAAACGTATACCTAAAATCGGGAAAATACAGAACTACTTCCCCGTCGTATACAATATCCAGGCGATACACGCGGACCCTGATGCATTTTTGGCTGAGTTGAAAAAGGCGGGGCTCAACAAGCGCGAATCGCAAACAATAATGAGAGCCATGCTCGAAAACGATGGTGCATTTATCGAGGACATCCCTAACCACGAGGTATTTGGCCCTCAGTTCAACGCCAAGATGCAACGTGTGTTAAAGAATATGGATGCGAAGTCGCTACAGGATCAGGATTTTTATCAGGACCCTTTGGTTGCTGTTCAACTGTACCTGAAACAGGCGACTAAGCACGCCGAATACAATGTTGTTAAAGACCAGGCTGAGCGCTTAATCCAACAGATGTCGCCTAAGCAGAAAGCGCAGGCGCAAAAAATAGTGATGGGCTACCTAGGGCGTTTGGGTGCACACATCGACCCCAAATGGAACAAGTACCAAAGCTACATGGCGGCGCTCCAGTTCTCTACGACCCTACTTTACTCCGTAATTGCATCGTTCACCGACATCGGTAACCCGATTATTCGCTCAAAAGATATGCACGGTTTCAAAAGCGCAATGGGTACGTGGCGCGAGTACATGAGCAAACAAACGCGCGATGAGCAAATCCTGTTCGCAGAGCGGGTAGGCGCGGCGTCCCGTGAGGCAGTACAAGAGGCTTTACACCAAGCGTACAACTCAGAGTTTATTGATCCAGGCGCACGTAAATGGTCGGACCGGTATTTCAGAGCAATTGGTTTGGAACAGTGGACTCGAATGACTCGAGTAATTTCAGCCAATATGGGCCGTGATTTCATATCGCACCATGCGAAAAAAGCCGCCGAGGGTGACAAGCGCAGCCTGCGGTATCTGGAAGAACTGGGCCTTACGCCTGAAACAGTGTTCAAAGGTTACGATGTTGAGACTGACACGTTAGATCTAACAACCCCCGAGGGTGAGGCGGTCCAAGAGGCGATCCTTAATTTCGTAGATGAAGCCATTATCCGACCTAATGCAGCACACAGACCTACGTGGGCATCGGACCCTCGTTTTATGCTGATTTGGCAACTGAAAAGTTTCTTCTATTCATTCGGTCAGATTGTCGTCGGTGGTGTTCTACGTGAGTCGAAGTCGCGTTGGAAAGAGGGCGATAAGATTGGTGCAATGATGTCAGTCGGACTTATGTTCGGCGTACTTATGCCATTGGCTGCGCTGGCCCTACAGACCAGGGAACTGATAAAAGGAGCTTTGGGCAAAAATGGTGGCGGAGACGATGAAGGCATCCTAGGCTATCTTTTTGAGCTAATCGATCGTACCGGTATTTTAGGCCCAATGTCCATCATCAAAATGATGTCAGATGCAGGGGACTACGGGCGTAGCGGAGTGGTCACTGCGCTGGGGCCAACGGCAGGAACCCTTGAAACGTTCTTCACTGGAGACATGGGTGACCTGGCAAAACGCCTCACCCCGATCTACTCTCAATTATAAGCAGTGCTTATATAAAGGTGATATACTTATGGAGCATTTTTGCATTTTATATTAGAAAACTTTTGGAGTTAGCGATGTCTAAATTTTCAGATTACCTCGAGGAAAAAGTCCTCGATGCCACCTTAAAAGGCGGCACATTTCCAACTATTTCGACTGCTTATTTGGCAGTGTTTACCTCAGATCCAACCGATGCGGGTTCGGGCAGTGAGTGTAACTGGTCTGGCTATGCTCGGGAGGCCATGACCTTCGGTGCAATCTCTGGTGGCCAAACCTCCACAGGTACTCAGATCCAGTTCCCTGCTTTAGTCGGGAGCTCTGTCACAGTAACCCACATCGGTATTTACGATGCGACCACGGGTGGCAACTTGCTGTATCACACAAACTTGCAGAACAGTAAGACCTTAACTGCCGACGATGTATTGTCCTTCGCAGTGAACGGCGTAACTGTGCAGCTACAGTAATCTAAATGAACTTCGCCGCCCTCAACACACACCCAATAGGGGTACGTGGGAACGTCATCTCTGCTTCGGCAGCGGTTACGCATGAGGGGTCGGCGTCGTTTGGTGCGGAGGCTACGGCTTCTGCACAAGTTTTCCTACACGCGTTTACCACGGCCTCGGCTGCTGGTGTGGCACTATCGACTACGCAATTTGTGGTTCGTTCAGCGGTGGCTACGGCGTCAATGTCTTGTACTGCTGGTGCAGATGCAGACGGGTATGGAATCCAATTCAGTAATGCTGAAATTGTATGCGCAGCAAGCAGTGATGCTAATGCTGTAGTTCACAGGCAAGCAGTCGTGTACGTTACGGCTCAAGCAACGAATGTTGCTGTAGGATCGAGGGTGGCCTACGCGTCTGCTTTATTAGAGGCAGACGCTCACCTTACTGCTAACTCAGGTAAGGTCATCTTCGCACTTGCTAATATGGCGGGTCACTACGAAAATCAGGTGGTGTGGACGCCAATCAGTTCGACTCGTTTCGGCGTTAAGACGGGCTACTTCACAGATCTTTCTGGTAACAAGCACTGGAAAGTGGCTCAATATGTGCTCCGGCCAGGACAGTATTGGACAGTCGAGTATGGGTCAGCGACAGGGGATGATCAATATGATTCCTTTTGGGACACATACCGGCTCGATGGTGATATGCGAGAAGGTTCGTCGCAGGGTTGGAATTATTCTGAGACAAAACAGTTCTCCTATCTTGGTGCCACCTACCCTGTAAACTTCCAGATTCCTGTCCATGATATTGAACAAAGTTCAATTCAGTCTGTATGGATTGATACCCCAGTACCTTCAGCACAAGTCACTGCCGAAGGACTTATCACAACAGGAAGTTTTGCCCAAGCTACTTGTCTAGCGAGTGTATCGTCGCAGCCAGTTATCTATAAGCGTGTGGTCGCAGACATTAATGCTTCAGCGAGCCTTGATGCATCGGCAAATGCGCACCGTCTGCTACATGGCAATGCAAGCGTAAATACATCATGTGAAACGGTTGCGGATGCTGGAACATGGGCCTTCGGTGAGGCTCTGGTTGAGTGTAACGCTACACTATCCGCAGTGTCGTCTGTGTTTAAAAACGTGTTTGCTGAGGCTGCTATAAATGCCGGATACCTCCTTGTTACCGACGCGTGGGAACACATCACTGGTGCTAACTATTTCGAGGCAAGCACGACGCCTTATTCTTCGTTCACGAATGTTCCAGGGGTTTCTAACGGACCACGCAATTCGTGGGCGGGCTCTATTCTCAGTTCGGTAGGTCTACAAAGCGGTGGGATATACTCCGCAGGAAATAACGGTGGATTTGCTGGCTACTATTATTACGTTGATGAGTTTGTCCACACTGAAACTTGGGTTTCCACTCCAGTACCTCACGCAGAAGTAGTCGCCGCCGCTAGCGTAAGTAGCGAACAGATTGTTGCTCTGGAATGTGAGGCAGCTGTTACTGCGTCAGTGTACGGGATCATACATGCGCAAGCCGATGTTGGGGTTTCGGCTGATATTGTCGCTTCCTCATGGTTCTATCATCCCGTTTACGGTAATGCGAGTGTTGCGGCAAGCAGTGATGTGTCCGCCACTGGCAGCAGCTTCACTACGGGCGACGCACTTATTACTGCATCTTCATCGGTGTACGCTATTGGTGGTAGGTTCCTTGTAGGTTCGGCTACCCTAACTGATGCTTACTCCCCAAGAGCGACAGTTACCGCTGAAGCTACTAGTTTGTTGGTTGTTGGGATTTTGGCCTCAGCCAATGCCGTTGCTTATGCTCACAACATACTCATTGTTTCAGCTTCAGCAGTGTCATCAAGTGACATCACTGAATCCGCTGTTAATTTGGCTAACGCCACCGCCAATGTAAGCGGCTATGGCGTCACTGTTTCGGCCAGTCACAAGGTTGCAGTCGGGCACACCTCCATTGTCGCGTCCAGTGATGCCACAGCGGTCAGTAACATTTCGACGTACGTGAGTGCTATAGCCGAAGGTGTTTGTAGTGTCTTTGGTGAGGAGCAGCAGCACTTCAAAACTGCTCATGCCATCGTGGAATGCACAGCTGAAATTGCAGCACAACCACAAAGTGTAAAAGAAGTCCCTGACGTTACCATTACTGCCTCCGCAGCTCTTGATGTGGCATTCACTCTAGTAGCTCAAGAGGGCACTCGCAGCAACGGAATTCTTATTCTTGTTGAGGCTGAAAACAGGGCAATCAATATAGAGTCAGCCTCCCGAATAATCACAGTAGAAGGCGACTCCCGTGTCACCTTCGCTGAAGCAGCCTAGAGAGATTAGTTTATGGAATCGTTCACAAAGCAACCTATCGAGCGTCTGGATTACGACGTCGATTTCACCTCCTGGTTAAAGGCGGGGGACGCTATTTTAACGACAACAGTTACGTCATCCCCCGCAGGTTTGACCATTGAAACCACTGATGCGGCTACGGCAATCCCCAAACTATGGGTGTCGGGTGGCGTCAATAAGAAGACGTATGTGGTATCGACCCTAGTCATCACGAATCAGGGTCGCGCAAAAGAAGTAAATTTCAAATTGAAAATCAAGGACGTATAACATGGCCTTTGAAAATAACGTATCAACGACACTCCATGCAGCGGTTGCCATTGGTGCAACGAGTATTGATGTGGTTAAGGCTGTCGCTCCGAATAAAGACGTACCTGCCGTTGGGCGATTGACACTCAAGTCGGACACGCAGATCGAAATCATCACCTACACAGGGCGTGCTGACAACAGCACACACTGGACGTTGACCGGCGTAACCAAGAACGCGGAGTCCAGTTTCGGTGATCAGGCATGGTCGGCAGGGGATACCTGTTACCAAGCACTGACCGCTGCTGATGTGGCAGGCTTAGGCGGCGTCAACATGACTTCCGCAGCCACAGCCCCTACTAGCCCAGCAGTTGGCGATCAGTGGTACGACACTGCTAATGGTGTGCTTTATGTCCGTGTAACCGACGGCACCGATGCCGCTTGGCTAGATATTTCAAGTGCCAATGGTACAGCAGCCGCAGCCGCTTCGGGTGGTGGCGGTGGTGGTGTTGTCGAATTAATTTCATCGACTATAGTAACCAGCGATGTTAGTAGCGTGGCATTTACATCATTAGATTTAACTGGCTACTCTCAATTACAGATAGTTGTTCGTGGCATGGCCCACGACAGTACGAGCTATTATGACCCAGTTTTGCAGATAAATGGGGAAGATGGTTACACCAGCCCAGCAGAATATCGGTACTACGGCGGCAATCAACAGTATTACGGAATGAATTTAGCTGGCGACGGTGTAAAGGTCGGAGGTCACGTAAATGCTACCGTGGCATTAATTTCTGGTAGTTCTACTCGATTCACTACGGCTTCTGTTGAGGGTGTAGCTAACCGCCATAGTTCTACATCTTCTATGGCTGGAACTTGGTCGTCAAATAGAGCGTGGTCTATGTATACAAAAAAAGAAGCTGTAACTAGCCTCACTTTCCAGTGGTCTGCGCAATCAACTGACATCACTCAAGGTGAGTTCTACCTCTACGGCATTAAGACTTCTTAGGAGAAACACATGGCAGCATTTGATTATTCAGACGGTGGTTTTCCAGCAAGTCCAGCCGCAGACGACACCCTCGCAATGAAGGGCACGACCTACAAATACAATGGGTCAGCTTGGGAAGTGCAGACGGGTGGCACCACAAGCTTCACCTACACTGCAACAAGTGGCCAGACCGCATTCACAGGGGCCGATACGGGTAGCAAGACACTGGCGTACACAGCAGCATCTATACACGTATTTCTAAACGGTGTCCTACTTGACGCAGCAGATTACACGGCAACCGATGGTACAACAGTTACATTGGGCACAGGCGCTAGCACAGGCGATACGTTACAGGTTGTGGCGTATGGGGTGCTTGTTAGTTCTGGAGGAGGCGGTGGAGCATCAGCGGTAAATGATTTAACTGATGTTACTGTCGCTAGTGTTCAGAATAACGACTTACTGATGTACAACAGTGTTGCATCGGAGTGGCAGAATACTAACTTAGGAGTGTCAGTCACACCCACG
>Ga0209495_1000646_pt1 | contig 26370 bp, 13 predicted proteins | sample EN1Hudsemesocosm_FD_184629 | JGI IMG/M metagenome (GOLD analysis project Ga0209495, IMG submission 184629) | Methane-oxidizing microbial communities from mesocosms in the Hudson Canyon - EN1E Hudson Canyon (SPAdes) (version 2) | ecosystem: Environmental > Aquatic > Marine > Cold seeps | place... | reverse complement strand
CGACAACCTAATGGAGCTCGTCGTCATGACGGACGCCCTGCGTAGAGCGTCTGCCTCTCGAATTACAGCCGTTGTCCCCTACTTTGGCTATGCTCGTCAAGATCGCCGAGTACGCTCAATGCGCGTGCCCATTACCGCAAAAGTGGTTGCAGACATGATTACTGGCGCTGGCGTCGACAGACTACTCACCGTCGACCTGCACGCAGACCAAATTCAGGGGTTTTTCGACATCCCCGTCGACAACGTTTATGCGACCCCTGTTCTCGTGGACGATATTGAGCGCACCTTTCAAGGCGACGACTTCATTGTTGTTAGCCCAGACGTTGGTGGCGTTGTTCGAGCTCGCGCCATGGCAAAACGTGTTGGCGATGTTGACCTTGCGATCATCGATAAAAGACGCCCTAAAGCAAACGTCTCACAAGTTATGCATATCATCGGTGACGTTGAAGGCAAAAAGTGCTTATTGATTGACGATATTGTTGATACCGCAGGCACACTCTGCAAAGCAGCCGACGCGCTCAAAGAGAATGGCGCGAAAGAAGTGTACGCGTATATCACGCACCCAGTTTTGTCTGGACCCGCGATCGACAACATCGCCGCATCCACTTTAGATGAGCTGATTGTCACAGATACGATTCCACTTAGTGACAAAGCTAAAAAATCTGGTAAAATCCGCCCCCTTACGATTTCTGGGCTGATTGCGGAGTCTATTCGACGCATTAGTAACGAAGAGTCAATTAGCGCTTTGTTTGACTAGCTTTAAAGGCTAGCAACAGCGTTAAAACAGTATTTGGTAGCAGACATTTGTTTGCCACCAACCAGCAGAAAAGCACTCAATGAGTGCTTTTCTATTTATAGACCTTCACGATATCGACTTGGTCGCGAGTAGATGTCAGTGATGATTGAGGAATACCATAATGAGTGATTCATTTGTAGTAAACGCAGTAGTTCGAGAAGATCAGGGGAAAGGTGCGAGCCGCCGCCTGCGTCGTCTTGAAGGCTTGATTCCTGCGATTCTTTACGGCACAAAATCTAAGAAGCCAGTAGCGCTTAGCCTTAAAGATAACGAAATCAAAAAGTCCCTAGAAAGCGAAGCTTTTTACTCAAGTATTCTTACCATCAAATTTGATGGCAAAGAAGAAAGCGCAATTTTGAAAGATTTGCAACGACACCCTGCTCGCGGTGATGTCATGCACGCTGATTTCTTGCGCGTTAGTAAAAACCAAGCAATCCACGTTAATGTACCACTTCACTTCATCAACGAAGAAGCATGTGTTGGCGTTAAAATGGGCGGCGGCGCTATCTCTCACCAGATGGGCGATGTAGAAATCATTTGTTTGCCGGGCGATCTTCCTGAATTCATCGAAGTCGATATGATTGACGTTGAACTGGAAACCATCATCCACCTAACAGACCTGAAACTTCCTAAAGGCGTTAAGATCGCAGCCCTTCAACACGGCGAAGATCACGACCTACCAGTTTGTTCAGTACACAAACAGAAAGTTTCAAGCGCTGACGATGAAGATGGTGCAGCAGAAGCAGAAGCTCCAGCAGAAGGTGAAGGCGAGTAATTTTCGCCCTCTATCACTCTGGCATTTTTAGAGTACGATCACGCCTATGAGCGACAAGATTAAGCTGATCGTGGGGCTAGGTAATCCCGGCCCTGAATATGAAAACACTCGACATAATGCCGGAGCGATTTTCTTGGCCGAGCTAGCCAAGCAATCACTCACCACACTAAAACCCGAAAAAAAGTTCCATGGCCTGTATGGCAAAGCCATTATTCACGGTCAAGACGTCCATCTTTTGTATCCCAGCACCTTCATGAATCGCAGCGGCCAAGCCGTACAAGCGGTCTGCCAATTCTATAAGATACAACCCGAAGAAATCCTTGTTGCGCATGATGAGCTAGACATACCCGAAGGCACACTAAAGCTTAAAAAAGGCGGGGGGCATGGCGGCCAAAATGGCCTCAGAGACATCATTGAAAAGCTCGGTGGAAATAAAAACTTTTCACGCCTACGACTAGGAATTGGCCACCCAGGCCACGCCAGCAAAGTGACAGGGCATGTCCTAGGGCGTCTAGGGAAAAAAGAAAGCGAACAACTAGAAAATACTATCGACGAGGTGATTCGCTACCTACCAGAAATCCTCTCCGGCAACTGGCAGAAAGCCATGAATCACCTACACAGCTTCTCTGCTAACTAGCACCTAGCCATAAATAGCTCGTCGACCAAGCCGCTTATCTATATACTATCGCCTTTTTTCTAGCCACCACATTTTGGTGCGCAGTAACTAATTCGACTCGTTCGATCTCACACGACAACCTTTCGGGGACACATCACTATGGGCTTTAACTGCGGTATCGTAGGCTTGCCAAATGTAGGCAAATCGACTCTATTCAATGCACTCACCAAAGCAGGTATTGGCGCCGAAAACTTCCCCTTCTGCACCATCGAACCCAACGCAGGCGTTGTCGCAATGCCCGACCCCCGCTTAGACAAGCTCGCGGCCATTGTCAGCCCTGAAAAGGTGGTCGCGACCACTATGGAGTTTGTCGACATTGCAGGCCTAGTCGAAGGCGCTTCGAAAGGTGAAGGCCTAGGAAACCAATTCCTCGCCAACATTCGTGAAACAGATGCAATTGCTCATGTCGTTCGCTGCTTCGAAGACGAGAATGTTGTGCACGTATCCGACAAGGTTGACCCACGCGCAGACATAGACGTTATTAATACAGAGCTTGCACTCGCCGATCTGGACAGCGCTGAGAAAGCAATCAAGCGTCTAGGCCGTATCGCCAAAGGCGGAGACAAAACAGCCAAAGCACAAATTGACTTGCTAGAAAACAAGCTACTACCACACCTAAATGAAGCCCTCCCCGTTCGCGCTCTGGGTTTAAATGAAGACGAATTACTTCTGCTTCGCGAACTACATCTTCTTACCATAAAACCAACCATGTATATCGCCAACGTTGACGAAGAGGGTTTCGATAACAACCCTCGCCTTGACATCGTTAAGGAAATAGCCGCAACAGAAGGCGCTATCGTAGTTCCTATCTGCAACAAACTGGAAGCAGAAATCGCAGAACTAGAAGATGAAGAGAAAGCAGAATTCCTAGCCGACCTAGGCATGGAAGAAGCGGGACTGGACCGAGTAATTCGCGCTGGCTATGACCTACTGGGCCTACAAACGTACTTCACGGCAGGGGTCAAAGAGGTTCGTGCATGGACCATGCGCGAAGGCGACACCGCTCCTAAAGCTGCCGCAGTCATTCACACAGACTTCGAAAAAGGCTTCATACGAGCCGAAGTAATCGCCTATGACGACTTCATTGAATTTAACGGCGAAGCCGGCGCTAAAGATGCCGGAAAATGGCGCCTAGAAGGCAAAGAATATATCGTTGCAAACGGGGACGTTATCCACTTCCGTTTCAACGTTTAAGCGGCGCCAAAGACACTTAAAAAATTAAGCTTATTAGCGTGTTTTTGCCCTTGACATACTAGGGCAAAAACAACAAAATACGCGCCTTCTTAAACAGGCACTTGCCTGTTTTCAAAGAAATGGCTACATAGCTCAGTTGGTTAGAGCACATCACTCATAATGATGGGGTCCCTAGTTCGAATCTAGGTGTAGCCACCACTTATTCCAATAGATACAGTCAGTTAGACTTCGCGTCAGCTGGCTGTTTTTATTTGTATTGCCTGCCTTACTTTAAGCACCTTCAAGACATAAAAATAAATCACGATTCAGCGCCCCTTACCTGGCGGAATGGTCGTCGAGTATTAATGGCTGAACAAACAAAGACTAGCCTCTCCGGCGCATTAACCGCCAATCGTACCTGATTGCTCGATAGCCTTTCGACTGATACCGATGGTTTATAGGAAGTCAAAACGTATACCAAAGTCCTTTATCGTCTAATGGATCAGCGCTTGATAAGTTCGGATTATCCAGGGAGAAAATCTTTCTAGATTTTAGGTTTGCATCAGCAATAACCTCTTGATGATGCAATAAGAAATACTCGTCAAATTTCCCATTTGCGATCAATCTCAAAAGACCGTCTTCAATTCTTGATACTAGCAATGGATATTTGGGCGAAACAAAAAAATAGGTGGGTAGAGGGAAATGAATAGCCAATGATGACTCAATAGCTAGGTTTGGGTGGCGTTTTGTTTGGCTATTAAACTCGGAAAAAATTTCGTTGACCCCCCCTACCAAACGTAAGAAACCTTCTTTTCTCAAGCATGTCGAACAAGCCTTCATAGTTGCTTCCCTTAACAACCTCGAACCCAGCTTCACACATGAGCATAGCCGTTGACCACCCGGCTCCAGATCCGGTTGGCATTCTCATAAAGTCATTCAGCGTAGTTATATTGTCAATAGATGCCTGATCTTCTTTGTTAATGAAAAATAATCTGTATCCTTGTATTCCTTTCCGTATGGGAATTCTCACTACAAGCAACTTTTCTACCCACTCCTTTTTTGGCGCCTCTGCGACAACATGAATGAGCTCTCCATCAATCAGGGATAACAGCATACGTTCACGACTCATTATAAGCTTTGAATGCGCAACGTAATCTCGCCCATAATCATCCTCCGTTTCGTCAAAAATCATTTGTAGCAGTTGGTGCGGATAATCGTAGCGTCTATCGTTTTCAGACTGAGGCTTGTTGACCAATATCTGTTCCGCATTCGCCCCAAGTGAGACAAGAAACGCCAAAAAAAACAAAACTACTTTTTTGATGTCGAACATTTAATATCAATTCCATTGATAAGAGCAGTATATATAAATAGTACATTATTTCGCCGATAGAAAGTTTTTAAAGAATGAGGAGGGCGGGCCTGTTGCGCTAGATGAATTATCCTTATTCGAAATTAGTCGTTTTGACTACGAAAGTCCTAGGCGCGCCACCTAAGAAAACCTCGATTTTAATCACGATACATATCAAATCACGCCCAGTAGGTAAAGTTAAGGGCGCGGAAAAAGACGCTAGTAGCAAATGGGTGAACAGGGCGTAAAAAAACGGAGTTCGCCTTAACTCTATAAGGCGTTTCTTACAGGCGGTTAGATCTTAAAGCGGCTTAATCTCTTTGCGTCGTTCTGTGCCAACTTGAAGCACGTATTCCGGTTAGGAAGGTATCTCCAAACGAGGAGCCGTCTTGATAAGGGTCTGAATTAATTGTAGCGGCGCGCTCGATATAACTCGTATGCTCGACAGTAATCGAATTACGTGACGCATCATATACATTTGTAGTATGGCTGTGATCGCCTCTCTGGTAGCTAATATCACCGCTACCGTCGCCAATCACATCAAGCGTTTCAATGCCTGAATGCTCAAGATAAATTTTCAGGTCAAACGGTTCAGCCCCAGGCAACGCATCAATCGTACTCACCTCCAACAATGCACCAACATTGTCTCGTACATTATTCGCCCAACTTTCAACTTCCTGAACTAATACGAAATCAAGCTCTAGGGACACCTCGTCAGTCGCTGTGACGCTTGCTTCTTGAGAAATATCAAACGGAAGCTGCTCATAGCCTTCGTCTCGATCAGAGCCAGACTGTCTTGAATCAAAGATAGGACCAGACCTCACTGATACGCTATCCATCGCCCCTTCAGACAACAATTCAAACGCGTAGGTGGTCTTTGCAAAAACGGCAATCAGCAATAAAAAGCCTAAAGCTCTTACATTTATTATTATTCTTCCCTTCATCATCAAAGCCACTGTCTATATTTGTTTTCCAATTGGCACTTATCGTAATTTTTTTTTGGGGGGGGGAGCCAAAATATCCACAACGAAAAGAAGCCAGAAAAAATCACTGTTCATTAATTGCACTCTAATTCTATTATTAATTACGGATATTTACAATTTATTACAAAAAACAATCTCTTCGATTTGGCGTATGGCAGCCTTAAAACTCGTCGATGGCGACTGCACATGGATCAAATAAACGCCTACTTCCGCATCTTAATTTGAGTTTATTGAAGCCACATATCCAGAAACTTATTGTGGGATTGATGAGGTTTAAAATATTTCTACGTATATCAGGCGCAAGCACTCAATATCCGGTTCGCTATATTGTGTCCCTCTTAATGGAAAACCCAAACTCTCCCTCAATCAGTTTTTCGGGTTTGTGGATATGATAGCCTTGAGAATAACTTATCCCGATATCTATCAGTTTTTCACGAATTTCTTCGGTTTCGACAAACTCAGCGATAGTCTCAATACCGATTGCCTTAGCGACGTCACTGATTGACTTCACCATTGCGGTGTTAATAGGGTCGTCGATTAGATTTTTAATAAAAACCCCATCAATTTTTAGGTAATCGACATTTAGATCCTTCAAATATGCATACGACGAGAAGCCTGTCCCAAAGTCATCCAGTGCGAAACGACAACCCAAGCTCCTCAAACGGTCGATGAACGAATGCGTATTATGGATATTAGAAATCGCCATACTTTCCGTAATTTCAAAACAAATTTTGTTCGCTGGAATACCGTATTCAGCTAGCTTTTCAATAAGGAAGGCAAGAAACTCTTCATCTCCGATACTTTGAGTACTGAGGTTAATACTGACGCAATTTAGGTCTGCCATATGCTCTCGGCTGACCGAAAGCCACTTAAAATAATGCTCGATCACCCAACGATCAATATGGGGCATTAAGTTATACCGTTCGGCGGCGGGCAAGAATTGATTTGGACCACACAGGTTGCCACTGCTCGTCATCAAGCGAAGTAGAATTTCATAGTGGTAACCACTTTCAGTGCTTGACAAATTCGAGGCGATTCGTTGAAAAACTAAAAAGAAAAGGTCTTCTTTCAACGCTTCTTTTATCGTTGAGACCCATTGCATTTCAAGCTGCCTGAACTGCATCTCTTTATCCGTCTCAATAAAGGTATGCACCCTATTGCGGCCCTGGTCTTTCGCCATATAACAAGCTGTATCCGCCATCACTAGCACCTGTTCGACAGAGTGATGAAATGGGCAGATTTCAACAAGACCTATGCTAACGCCCAGTGTAAAGCGATTACCTTCCCAAACGAATAAAAAGCGCTCAATCGATTCACGTATACTTTCGGCAATTTCCTGAGCACCTTCGAGCGTTGAACCTGCCAACAATATACCGAACTCATCTCCACCCAGTCTGGCAATGGTATGTTGCTGACCGAAAGCAGCGACATCATTTATCAATCGCTGGCTTAAGTTCTTTAACAAAACATCTCCAGCCGTATGTCCGCATAAGTCATTAACGATCTTGAACTGATCCAAATCCAAATAGAGCAAAAAACAAGATGACTGGTAGCTCTGAACAGCTAGTAACGACTCTTTGGCCTGCGCTTCAAACGCACGCCTATTTAAAAAACCAGTCAACGAATCATGTGATGCCAGATGCTTAAGCTGCTCTTCAAATGCTTTGCGGTCAGTAATATCAATAATAGTACCTTCAAATACAGAGTCATCGGGAAGGGCATCTCCAGACAATCTAGCTGACAAGTTCACCCACAAGTCTCTGCCATTCAGTGCTTTAATCTGAAGCTCATGATTCACTAACTCGCGCTGCCGGATGAGCTGCTGGACAAGTCTCGAAAACGTATTGGGCGGAAGATTGAAACTGGGAGATCTGGTCTCATCGCGATTAAATTCATCGACATTGGCAAGGCCTAAAATTTTCAAGAACGCCGGATTAGCCGATAAAAGTTTTCCGTTAGAATCAAAACTAAAAATCCCTTCGAGTGCATTCTGATAAAGGTTTTCAAAGCGTTGTAGGTTACCGATTGACTGTTTTTGTGCACTTTCTTTCGCCCTTTTCTCACTATTGATTCTGTCCGCTAATGCCAATGAAATAACAATCACACCCACGACACCACCAATATTCGCAGCATTTTCTGCAAACATAGAGTACGGTATATAACCCATTTTACTGGCGGATTTTAGAACAATTCCGAGAAAGTAGACGGACCATGCAAAACAATAGAAACGTGCGATTCGAGGACTATGCTTCAGCATTGCAATGCAGGTAAAGCACACCCCACTCATCACCACAACAGTCACGACACCATTTAGCATTGCAGCAGGCCGGTAGGGCAAAAAGACCGATGCAACAACCGTGACTATGGTCAGGTAAGTTAAGCCTTTCACGAAATTTTCTAATTTACTCTTTTTCGGTATAGGCAATACCGAACGGGTAAATAGTACAGTCGCCATGACACCTAATGAGATGAAGAAAAGCGAAGATACTTGATGCCATTTAGGAAAGTCTGGCCAGAACCACTGGTAAGCAAAGCCGTCAAGAGAGCCGTGAACCCCCGCCATAAAAAGAATGAAAACACTATAAAGTAAATAACTTCGATCTCTAATGATCGCAAACAAACACAGGTTGTAAGCGCTCATAATAAGAAGGGCACTCAAGAAAGCGCCATACGTAAACATAAAAATTTGCTTAGAGACCAAGAAATCGCGCTCGATCCATACAGATAATGGCATTTGTAGAGAGCCCGCGGACTGGACACGAGTTATGATACGTTTGGTTGCGTTGTTCGGTAACTCAACAGGAAATACAAAGGTTGGGTATTCAATGATTCGCTGGTCAAAAGGTAAGGCATCCCCCATATGATACTCATCAACCACCCTGCCCTCACTTATCCCATAAAAATCAATTGAATCTAGCAAGGCATAATCTAAGTTGATCAACAGATCCAAATTCTGATCATCGATATTTTTAAGCGTGTAGCTCAACCAATAACTAGATTCCGAAAATCCGAAATTTGCACTACTAGCTCCATTGTTCGGTAGTGAACTCCAAGCACTCGAGTCAAGTTCCATTACGGACCTAAGATCTAACTGATTGGACTTATCTTCGATAAATTTTATGTGCGCGGATAAGTCTCTAGAAGAAAATGAATCGTTTAAAACTAACGCTTCGGACGCACTGACCCTGCCAGTGAGAAGCAATGCGATAGATATGATCGCGACCAAAACGAGTTGCATGACTTACCTACTGAGACAAGAGAGGACATTCAGACTTAATAGTAGTTCAGGCAGTACACATTAACCAAGTAGCTCATTTATTGGCTGTTTTGGTTGAAAACTTGCAGCCTCCCGCATAACTCCCTATGTTAAAAGCCCTATCAACGAATAGAGGACAGCATGCCTAATCCAAAAGATAAATATAGTATCCACAGCACCGACTATACGGTTGGTCAACACAACGTGCAGCGCTGGGGGTTTGATATACACAACCCCGTATTCGGCACGAGCGCCGGTCTCATCCTTATCTTTCTCGTCACCATTCTCGTCATGGACTCTGCAACAGCTAAAGCTGCCCTTGATGGATTGAAGTGGGACATTATTGGCGCTTTTGATGGATTCTTTATGTGGTCCGCCAACATCTTTGTGCTCTTTTGTCTTGCTCTTGTGATATCCCCGTTTGGCAAGGTTCGACTGGGCGGTGACGATGCCAGCCCCGAACATTCCACGATCTCGTGGCTAGCGATGCTATTCGCCGCTGGAATGGGTATCGGGTTAATGTTTTGGGGCGTCGCGGAACCGGTCGCTTACTTCACTGGGTGGTACGAAACACCGCTAGGCGTGGAAGCTAATACACCTGAAGCTGCCCAAATGGCACTCGGCGCGACCATGTATCACTGGGGACTTCATCCTTGGGCCATATACGCTGTTGTCGCTTTATCTCTCGCTTTCTTTACTTATAACAAAGGCCTTCCATTATCGATTCGCTCTGTCTTTTATCCGATCCTTGGCGATCGCACATGGGGCTGGCCTGGGCATATCATCGACATATTAGCAGTGCTAGCAACGCTATTCGGCTTGGCTACGTCACTAGGGTTGGGTGCGCAACAAGCCGCGGCTGGCATCAACCATGTTTTTGGACTTGATGGCGCTGTCGGTTTGCAGATCGCTGTCATTGTAGGCGTTACGCTACTAGCAATCATATCAGTCGTTCGTGGCTTAGAAGGAGGCGTTAAACTACTGAGTAACGTCAATATGATTATCGCGATGGTATTACTAGTCTTCGTTGCGTTTGTTGGGCTTGCTATTGCAATGGGCAGTATTCCAACGACGATCATGGCGTATGTCGAGAACATTATCCCCTTAAGTAACCCACATGGACGCGAAGACGAAGCTTGGTTCCAAGGCTGGACAGTGTTCTATTGGGCATGGTGGATTTCTTGGTCCCCATTCGTCGGCATGTTTATCGCGAGAGTATCTAAAGGTCGCACCATTCGCGAATTCATTATCGCCGTCCTATTAATACCGACAAGCGTAACTATTATTTGGATGTCGGTTTATGGCGGCATCGCAATTGATCAAGTAATTCAAGGTGTGGGCGCATTAGGCACACAAGGCCTAACTGAAGTACCACTAGCCATGTTCCAAATGTTTGATGAGCTGCCTTTTGGTTCCATTCTTTCAATAATTGCCATTGTGCTAGTCCTTGTGTTTTTCATCACATCGTCTGACTCAGGTTCACTCGTGATAGACAGCATTACCGCAGGCGGAAAGATTGACGCTCCTGTACCTCAGCGAATATTTTGGGCGTCGACAGAAGGCGCGATAGCGGCTGTATTATTGTGGATTGGAGGCACTGAGGCCATTCAAGCATTGCAAGCAGGCGCGATTTCGACCGGACTTCCCTTCACATTTGTGCTGTTAGCAATGTGTGTAAGTTTGATTATGGGGCTCAGAACCGAACCGCGCTCTAGCTAAGAGCTCTAGTTCAGCGCTTAAAAGCCCATACACGAAAGTGTTTGGGCTTTTTTTTGATCTAAGAAACGGAGCTAACACCAAATCTTTGAAATCGGCGTGCTGTCATCAAGGTGATGCTTAACTTGAGCCTGCAGCAGTTCTGCTGTGGCCAAGGCATCGGTCATGGCATGATGAAGATGATAACGCGGTAAACCATAACGCTCACGTATATCCGGTAAGCGTAACGACAGATTCGACTGACGCCCCAGCAAACTCGCCATCAAACTACGCTTTTTTCGTAAAATTTTTTCTTCCAACATCATCGTATCCACAACCGGGAAAAACAAACTTTCTTGAATACGAGCCAACAACGCAAGATTCAAAAAATCACGCTCGATCTGTCGGTAATGAACCACGACGACTTGCTTTGCTAGCTTAGGCAAAAAGTCATGCAACACCTCGTCAAGGTCTGGCGCTGACTGTATATCGGAATGCGTAATTCCATGTATCGTAACAGATTCCGCTGCCAGGTTTTGACGCGGCTTAACAATGAAATGATTGGCGTCTTTGCAACGAATGCGCGACAAGCTGAACGGCACTATTCCCGCACTGACAATGCCGTTTTCCTCAGGATTGAGCCCCGTTGTCTCGAAATCTAGCGCGACAAAAGGCACCTCGCTTAACGGCGTTCTTGGATCAACCACGCCTGCGTCAAAAAAACTCTTTAGGCGCAAATCATTCGCTAACTTAGACTGCTCATTGTAGTAAGCAGGCCATGCTAACGATGACGGAACCTTGGTTTTTTCATTACGCATTCAAGGCACCTTATTTCAAAGAAGTTTGAGCGGTATATCGGAACTTCAAAAACTGCTGAGCCCGGTCCAATATTTGAAACGCCTCTCTTAAGTTTCGTTTTTCAAATGTCGATAAATGTTTGGGGTTTATCGTATTATCCGGTGCCTGCTTATGCTCGACATCCTGAGCTTGATGACGAATTCTTACCATCGAAATATATTCAAGCGCATCACTTAATTCACGCCCTTTTCCATCGGGCAAAATACCGGCTTCAATAATATCATCGAGTCGTTCAAAAGAATTCTGGGCTTCAGATCCCACCGCTAAAGCATGTACTCTTATTACATCACTCAACGGCGCCGTGCCGCGGCGCTTAAGGTTGATAGATTGACCGTGTCGACCATCCGGCTCCATCACAAAATTCTTAAAAAAACCAAGCGGTGGTGTTCTGCTTAGTGCATTGCGCGCTAGGCTAGCCAAAAACCGAGCATTACTTTTTGCACGCTCAGACACAAAGGCTGTTAAGTCATCCGCCAGCCTAGTCTCACCCCAAACGCCGTCCAAATCGAAAAAAATACTACTGTTTAAAAGCGCTTGTGGATCTGGGTTATCAATCCACTCTGAAAAACATTCTTTCCACTGAGCATGCGTCTTACGCCATTGCGCGTTAGTTGCCATGATATCCCCGGAGCAATACGTGTAACCGCACGTCGCCAGACCATCACATACAAACTTCGCCAGTTTTATAAAGTAAGCTTCATGTTCTTTTGGTCGATAAGAATCATCCAAAAGTAGCGCGTTATCTTGGTCGGTCACGAGCAACTGCTCATCCCTGGCCATAGAACCCAAGGCTAAAAAACAATAGGGTATCGGCGGCTTACCCAGCTCACCTTCTGCAAGGCTTAGCAGATGTTGCTTGAATGAGCGACCTATCACCGCCATCGCGGTGCCTATCATGTGCGAGTTAGCGTCTTCGTTGACCATACGGACATAAACTGAGGGTAATTGCTTGGCATAAAGAGCGAGTTCTTTCACCGTTTTCTGCGCAAATATTGCTTTGACGAAAAGCAAACTGCTTTGTGATTCATGCCGAAGAATATCCGAGAGGTTAAGCACGCCAATTGGTACTTTTCGATTCATCACCGGCAGATATTGCAAATTAAACCGAAGCATCAAGAGCATCGCTTCAAACACATAAGCTTTTGAGTCAAGAACCTCAAACTCTGTCGACATCACATCGCTAACCGGAGCTGTGACAGCTAAGCCATCAGCCACAACTCGATGACTTAAGTGCTGATCTGTCAGTACGCCCTTTATTACCGGCTGTAGCGTTTCAGATTCGACACTGGGCGCACAGATTAATAAAAACGACACGCCCTCCTCAGCCATAGTCTTTGCCGCATCCTGAATCGAAACGTCCGGTGACACCATTACGGGTGCGCGCGTCAGAATAGTTCTAACCTCTGCCGTAGTTAGGTCACTCAACGCTACGGAGCGGGACACAGTATCTCTTAGAATATCAGCGTCATCAGACTCGAAGTAATCGGCAAAGTCATCATATTCAGAACAGTAATGCTTAAATAGAGACTCAGGGATACAATAAACCAGCGTGTCATCTAAGGCCGTAACAGGAAAGCGGACTTTTCCATTCATCAACAAGCCCATTTGGCCAAAAATCCCTCCCTCAGCCAGGCGATTGTGCAGCTCTCCGTTTCGTCGAAACACCTCAACCGAGCCACTGCGCACAACATATAAGTCTTCAATCGGTTCACGAAACCGAACAATCTCTGTTCCTGCGCGAAAATAGGAGATTTCTATAGCTTGTGCTAACGAATTACGCGCCTCTTGAGGCAGCTCATCAAAAGGTCGGTGCTGAGAGAGAAAGTTCGACACCTCTATTTGCTCTGCTTGCACAGGCCTGCCCCCTTTATAATTTTGATATCGACGAGTATGCACCGAACAGTCAGCAAAACAAGACTGCTTTTCCCTTGTTTTCTATGCCCTTGCATGACGTGTAATGTTCTTGTTCGTTAAAACATACGCCTTTAGCGCAGACTAAAATGACAAGCGTCCTTAGGATCAAATTTCATTTTATTAATAATCTCCCTTCTTTGTAGACTTACCTTGCGCTGTTGCTTAATGTTCTTATCGTCCACCTACCCAACTCAAAGGAGTGATCAATGAACACGAACGGGCGGGATTTTATTGTTTTTCTTCTGTTATCTATTACTTTTTTTGCAAGCACTGACGCTGTTGCAAAAAAGAGCAGTGATGTCCCCCCTTCGGTAACAATCGAGCTTGATGACTGGTCTCCTTATATCGATAGAGATGCCCCCTTCAATGGCTCACTGCCCCATATCGTAACTGCCGCGTATAAACTTCAGGGTGTCGATACACGTTATCAATTTGTTGATTGGAAAGTAGCGTATGAAAACGTCAAAAAAGGCACAACACCGATTTCGATAGGCTGGGTTAAAGATGCATCCCGCGAAAATGAAATGCACTTTAGCGCGCCAATATCCCATATTACCTTGTCTTTTTTTCATCGCAAAAATATGCAATTCACATGGCAGAGTTTAAAGGACCTAGAAGGATATCGCTTTGGCTACGTAAAGGGTTTTAGTTACGGAGATCAGTTTAATAACGCTTTACTAAAGGGGGATATCAGCGCAATAGAGTATGAAACAACGTCAGCCGCTTTTATGGCATTACTCCATCGAGAAGTAGATTTATTGCCCTCAGATACGAACGTTGGGCAATCTATATTAAGCGGCATAGAAACGACGAAATTTGGGGAGATTGTTATGGATGAACACCCTTTACTAGAGACCCCCGTTCATATGATCGCTAGCAAAAAAAACGCAGCCGCCATTGCACTAGTCGATCAATTCAACAAGGGCCTAAGCAAACTAAAAGAAAGCGGCCGCTATAAACGCATTGTGAGTAACCGGAACCTTATAAAAGCCATCGATAAATTGACGTTTTTAACTGAAGAAAATGCGCCTCTGAATTACAAAGACAATGGCACGATTAAAGGCATATCGGTGGCGGTAGTTGCTGAAATCCTGAAAGAGCTAGAAAGTAATGTTTACCCTGAAAGGTTTAACGTTCAACCTTGGGCTCGCGCCTATAAGAGTGCACTTCAAAACGATAATATTGTGTTATTTTCAATGGTTCAAACCCCCGAACGAACCAGTTTCAGTGGGTGGGCCCTATTTACCGGGCCAATATTGTGCTTTTCTCAAACAAGAGTGACAATTTAAAACGAAGTTCACTAAAAGCATTTTCAAAGCAACATATTTGCGCCATCAGAGAAGACGTCGGCGCACAAATTATTGCATCATTAGGCCACCCTAGAACTCTCACGCATCTCATACCGACAGCCACACAATGCGCCAAAATGCTGCAACTGGGTCGCGTGAAGCTCTGGGCTTATGGCGCTGATACTGGGCGTTGGTATCTGTCTAAAACTGGCGCTGATCCATCTCAATTCGAAGAGGCACTTCACCTGCATGAGTCATACAGACACATTGCTTTCAGTCGCAATGTACCCATACAAGTGGTCAATGCTTTTCAGCAGACTTTAGACTACTTGCAATTAAGTGGGCGCCTACAACAAATTATTAACGACGAGCTACGGTAAATCAGACAACCATGATGTTAGCAGTTGCCTTGCTTTGTATTATGCCGCGAATAAGGCGATCAAGAACGCTCTGAATAACATCCGTCTGGAAGCTCGAACTGACAATAACGATGCCTACCGCTTTGCAAAGTGATAGTGAAAGAACTAACTATCACGCCATGCAGAACGAAAAGCAGTCAGCAAAGGATCTAATAGATACTGAGCAGGAGTGGACTCGCCAGTGATAATCATGACCTCGGCTGGCATCCCGGGACTAATTTTATTATCAGGAAGCTCAGCCAAAGACGCTTTCGGAATCGTAATGCGTGCCGAGTAATAGCTGGTAAGGGTTTTAGGGTCTTCAAACACATCTGCAGATACGTCATCGACAACTCCCACAAACTCGGGAAACTCATGCTGTTTGTAGGAAGAAATTCGCACCTGCGCCTTCATCAGCTGATGCACTTTGTCGATATCAGCAGGCATCACTTTCACTTCAACGATGAGGTCGTCTTTTTTAGGCACGATTTCAAGAATAGTATCACCAGACTTAATGACCGCTCCGACGGTGTGCACGGCCATGCCAACAATCTTCCCTTCTACCGGCGCTTTCAACTCTATACGGCCTAAAACGTTGCTCGCGGAACCAATTCGCTTTGAAAGGTCTTTTATCTTAATTTGCACCTCGACCAACTCGTTGGCGGCGACCTCTCTAAACATTTGATCGATACGAAGGCTTTCATACTCAAGTTCACTCGTCTGATTATTAGAGCTCGCAATACTCGCTTTCAGCTGTTCAATTTCGCCACGCAGCTCCGAGATGTCGCCTTGCAGCTCAAGATAGCGCAGTTTATTGGTCAGTTTTTGTTGTACCAGACTCTCCCAGGCAGCAATTTCTTCCGCCATGAATGTCAACTGCTGATTCTTGGCGGATATCTCTAAGTGATATCCCGCCACCTTACTTTTGATTTGTTGAATCTGAGCAGACAGCACCGAAAGCTGACTAGACAGGACGCTTTTACTAATTCTAAAAAGTTGATTCGCTGACTCTTTCTGCCCGGTCAACCAACTAGTTAATGGCGCATTTTCAATATGAAGCGGAAAACTTAGGGTCTCTAAATCGTCCCTCTGCGCAAGTAACATCGCCTCGCGAATCTGCATCTCTTGTAGCTGTGTCGATAAAATTTCAAAATCAGCCCCAGCAAACGTTTCATCGAGCGTGAGAAGCGCCTGCCCTTCTTTAACCAGGTCGCCTTCACGCACAAAGATAGACTTTACAATGCCGCCTTCAAGGTGCTGAACCTGCTTCTTCTCAGAACTAACTTTTAGAACACCTTGCGTCACCACTGCACTATTAAGTGGTGTCATTATCGACCAAACAAGAAAACCACCCACACCAAACAAGACGGTTATCAAACCTAAGCTGGTCAACCATTTAAGGCTGCTTGGGGCAACAGGAGCATCTGAAACGCGCATTAGTAACCTAGCTTTTTCGAATCTGTTTAATGGATGGAGGCCGAGACGAACTTACTTTTTTTTCTGGGATAACGATTTTGCGAGGTTTAAGCTCTGCGATCACTTCATCTGCTGGCCCGAAGTTCTGCAGCTGCCCTGCAGCGACAAGAGCAACCTTATCCATCCCTACAAATAGCGACGGTTGGTGCCCAATTAGGATAACAGTCTTCTGCATCTCCTTAAGCGACTTTAGCGCAGCCATTAAAGCGAGCCGGCCATCGTTATCCAAGTTTGAACTCGGTTCATCAAGCACAACAATAGGAGGCGAATCGTACAGCGCTCTCGCGAGGCCGATACGTTGTCGTTGACCACCAGACAAATTAAGTCCGCTGGGTCCAACTTTTGTCTCATAACCCTCAGGCAAACCAACGATCAAATCATGGGCCTTTGCTAAGTTCGACGCGTCTACTACTTTCTGCGGGTCGCCTTCCTTAAACCTAGCGATATTCTCAGCGATGGTGCCCTCAAATAACTCGACAGTCTGCGGCAAGTAACCAATATAGTGAGCATACTGCCGCTGAACTTCAACGCTGAGTTCCGCCCCATCTATTTTTATACTGCCGTTCAACGGCCTTACAACGCCTATCATTAATCGAGCTAAAGTGCTTTTTCCCGAACCGCTAGGCCCCGTAATCCCTACCGACTCCCCTGCTTCAATTTTACAGGAGATATTTTTAATGACCGGTTGAGCACCTTGCTCATGACCAGCGTCAGAGCTCGCCATTGAAACAACGTTAGTAAGACTAATCGTACCTTTCGGTGCGGGTAAGGGCGTTGATGGTTTTGGAGGCGTGTAGTCACTTAGGAACTCACTTAACGAACGATAAGACTCTTTCACTTTACGTAGTGCTCGCCATCCTTGTATTGACTGTTCAACCGGTGCCAGTGCCCGCCCAATGATAATAGAGGCGGCAATCATGACCCCAGCCGTGGTGATATCCTGAATCACCAAGTAAGCGCCCATTGCCAGCACAGCGACTTGTATCAGCTGCCTAACCACTTTGGCGACGGCACTGATAAGTACATTTCGATCTGCCGACCTAATATGATAGCCGAGCCCAGCACCTTGATGCATTGACCAAATCACACTCAGACTAGGGATCATTCCCATGCCTACCACGGCATCTTTATTTCTGGCGCTATGCTCAACAAATGCATTGGCGGCGCCAAAACCGTCAGCAGACTTCTGGGAAGAGTCGCGCGTTAAATAGTCATTGGTCAACGCGAGTATAAATAAGACAATGGCGCCTGCCAGTCCAATATGGCCCAGCATTGGATGCAGCAAATACACCAGGCCCAAAAAGGCTGGCAACCAAGGCACATCAAACAGCGCCAAAAGAAACGGAGCATTAAGAAAGCCTCGGATCGTATTCATGTCATGAATTGGTTTTGAAACAGCCCCCTTGTTCATGACTTCAGAAAACGTAATAGCAGCTAGATCATTATCGAAGCGAACGCTAATTCGGTTCAGAAGATAGTTCCTAGCCACCTCAATCACCAACAATAACACTAGCGCAAACACCGCAACCGCCAACAACCCCAACAACGTGGAGCCGCTGCGCGAGAGCAAAACCCGGTCATAAACTTGCAACATGAACAGTGGTGACGTAAGCAACAACAAATTGGCGACAAAAGAAAAGAAGAAAACTCCCATCATTGAGCGCTTTGCTTTCGTTACCGCAAGGTTAACAATATCTGTTTCTAGCTCTTTTATAGACATCCGTTACTGCACAATAGGTTGATTAAAAGCAAAAAAGGTGCTCAAAAAAAATTTGAGCACCTTGCCCACATACTAGGCGATAGTCTCATCTGGAGGAGTGGTTCCTTCGAATGGATCGACAGAGCCATCTGAAGAGTCGCCTTGAGCCGCAGGCGCGGCACCATCAGAAACGCCCATTACGGTCAATTGAACTTGCGCCGTATCAAGACCACCAAGACCATCTTCAACCGTATACTCAAACCACTCTGTTGCCATTTCACCGTCATTGAGCGAATCAAACTGTCCGTTAGGATCAAAGGTCACGGTGCCATCACCATTATCCGTCACCAGTCCTCCTGAGAGATTGCTGGTATCAATATTGGTAATCGCCAAGGTCTGTCCATTTTCATCTGCATCATTTGCTAGCACATCAATCACAAGCGCCTCGGACTCCGTGGTCACAGCGCGATCATCAGCGGCAATTGCAGTGACGTTAGTCCCTTCTATCGTCACCGAGACGATTGCCGTACCAGTACCGCCATTTCCATCACTTATCGTATAGGTTATGTCTGACGTGACAAAGCCTCCGGCAGGAACAGACTCAAACCCCGAACTTGCGTCGAAGCTGGCCGTGCCGTCGCTCTCAACCGTAAAAACGCCGCCATTTGATCCAGACAAGGTAATACTGCCATTAACTAAATCTAAACCATTTACTTGAGATATTGACAACGCCTGCCCTTCTAGATCTAAGTCGTTAACGAGGAGCCGATTGTCAATAACCCCGAACTGACCATTCACCGCACCAAAAAACAAGTTTGCTATCGCGCCATTGCTTCCAGCCTCTACCGTGAAAAAATCGTCGCCCGCGATTGGCGCACTATTACTGCCTGTCACTTGCACTTCGACGGTAGACGTGGACGTTTCGCCACCAAAGCCTTCAACGGTATACGTCACGGAAGTTGTAACTATTTCGCCTTCCGCCAAAGAATCAAAGGCCTGATTTGAGTCAAATGTTGCACTACCATCTGCATTCAGCGTGAACACACCGCCAGCGCTACCAGCAATGCCAATACCGATATTTGCCGCCGAGCCATTGACCGCGCTCACACTCGCCACATCACCATCAATCAGCGTGACATCATTCGCCAATACGTCTAGTGCAATAACACCACTATTTTCGCCCGCCGAGACTAAATCAGCCACTGCCTCAACCGCATCGTTTTGACCATTCACCGTGACTTGCAAGATAGCTGAATCAAAACCGCCATTTCCATCACTGATGGTGTAAACAACCTCTGTCAGCGCAGTCTCTCCCACGGCCAAGCTTTCATAACCTGTGCTGGCATCAAAGCTAGCCGTGCCGTCCGTCTCAACCGTAAAGACACCGCCATTAGACCCAGCCAAAGTAATGCTGCCATTGATTAAGTTCAAACCGTTTACTTGAGTAACGCTAAGTGCATCGCCCTCTACATCGGTGTCATTATTTAAAAGACGACTATCAATAATTGCTAACTGACCATTCACGACGCCCGCAATCAAGTTCGCTATCTCACCATTTACGCCTGCATCGACAGTCACAAAATCATCGCCAGCAACGGGTGCATTATTCACACTTTCACCAACGAAAATACCGACCACAGCGCTGGCAACACCGCCATCAACGTCGACCACATCGTAACTAATACTATCGCTACCGGTGAAGCCAGTATCCGGTGTATAAACCAATGTACCATCACTATTAATGGCTACATTTCCATTCAGCGCTGAGGCATTTGTCACCGTGAGTGTGCCACCATCAAGATCAACATCATTCCCCAAAACATCGATCGTGACAGGAATTCCTATTTCAGTTTCTACGTAATCATCCAAAGCAATAGGAAGACGATTCACAGTGACTGATGCACTAGAAACCCCTCCATTGCCGTCTGAGATCTCGTAGTTAATAATGTCTAAGCCCGTGGCGCCATTATCAGGTACATAACTTAATGTGCCATCAAGGTTAATCGAGACATTACCGTTAGCAGCGGTGGCAGACGTGACTGAAAGCACATCGCCATCATTATCTACGTCGATATCATTCGCTAGGACGTCAATAATCGTTGTACCAGCACTATCGATATTGATCGCATCGTCAACGGCATCAGGCGCATCATTCACTGGCACGACTGTCACCGTAACGGTGCTTGAATCAGTTTTATCTCCGTCTGACACCGTATAATTAATAGTATCCAAACCGTTAAAGTTTGGATTCGGCGTATACGTAATAGAGTTATCAGCATTAATCGTTACCACTCCGTTATCAGCTGTTGCACTTGCAACAGACAAAACGCCGCCATTTATATCAGAATCGTTGGCCAATACATCGATAACAACCACATTTTCTTCATCAACTGTTGCTGAATCGGCCACTGCTTCAGGCGCGTCGTTACGCCCCCTAATTGTCACTTCAATAATTGCCGTATCAAACTCACCACTGCCATCGCTTATGGTATACACCACGTTCGTTAGGGTGGACTCACCCGGAAGTAAGGTTTCGTAACCCGTGCTAGCGTCAAAGCTAGCCGTGCCATCAGATTCAACCGTAAAGACCCCGCCATTTGATCCTGCCAGCGTGATGCTACCGTTGACCAAATCCAAACCATTGACCTGTGTAATGGTCAACGATTGACCCTCGATATCTGTATCGTTGTACAACAGACGACTATCAATGATCGCTATCTGACCATTGACGACACCTGCTATCAGGTTGGCAATTTCACCATTCGTACCCGCTTCAACAGAAGCAAAATCATCGATCGCAACCGGTGCGTCATTACTACCCGAGACTTGCACTTCGACCGTAGACGTCGCCGTCTCACCACCAAAGCCCTCGATGGTGTAGGTCACTGAAGTGGTCACCACTTCACCTTCAGCCAAATAATCAAAGGCTTGATTCGAATCAAACGTCGCACTGCCGTCTGCATTCAGCGTAAACAAACCGCCAGCGGAACCCGCAATACTAACGCCGATATTTGCCGCCGAACCATTCACCGCTGTCACATTCGCCACGTCGCCATCAATTAACGTGACATCGTTCGCCAATACATCTAGCGCAATAACGCTATCCTCGCCCGCCGAGACTAAATCAGCAACAGCCTGGACTGCATCGTTTTGACCATTGATCGTCACTCGCACGACCGCTGTACCTGTCCCCCCGCTTGCATCGCTAACGGTATACGTGATTTCCGACGTCACCGAAGCGCCTTCAGGAATAGACTCGTAGCCGGAACTCGCATCAAAACTCGCTGTACCGTCCGACTCAACCGTAAATATGCCGCCATTCGACCCGGCCAGCGTGATGCTGCCGTTTACTAGGTCCAAGCCATTCACCTGGGTAATGCTCAACGATTGACCCTCTTCATCCGAGTCGTTGGACAATAGACGACTATCAATGATCGCTAACTGACCATTCACAACACCCGCAATAAGATTTGCAATCGCCCCATTCGTGCCTGCATCAACAGTCGCAAAATCATCGCCCGCAACCGGAGCAGCATTGCTACCCGTGACTTGCACTTCGACCGTCGAGGTTGAGGATTCACCACCAAAGCCTTCAATAGTATAAGTCACTGAAGTGCTCACGACTTCGCCTTCAAGCAAATAATCAAAGGCTTGGTTGGTATCAAATGTCGCGCTGCCATCAGCATTCAAGGTAAATATGCCACCAGCAGAGCCGGCGACTGTCACACCAATATTTGCAGCCGATCCATTCACAGCACTGACGCTGACTGAGTCGCCATCAATTAACGAAATATCATTCGCCAACACATTCAGTGTAATAACACTATCTTCGTCGGCAGAGAGTACGTCAGCGACGGCTTGCACTGCATCGTTTTGACCATTGACCGTCACTTGCAAGACGGCTGAATCAAAACCGCCATTTCCGTCGCTAATGGTATAGACAACTTCTGTTAGCGCCGTTTCTCCCGCAACTAAAGCTTCGAAGCCCGCACTGGCATCAAAGCTAGCGGAACCGTCAGCTTCGATAGTAAATAGGCCACCATTAGAGCCCGCCAGAGTAATGCTGCCATTTACCAGGTCCACACCATCGACCTGAGTAATGGTCAATAACTGAGATTCTGGGTCCGAGTCGTTCGCCAACAAGCGATTATCTGTGATCGTCAATTGACCGTCGACGACCTCTGCAATAAGGTTAGCAATTTCGCCATTGCTTCCAGCATCCACCGACACTGCGTCATCAACGGCATCAGGTTCAGTGTTTACAGTAACCGTTGCGGTTGCTGTACTGATGCCGCCTCGTCCATCGCTCACTTGATAACTAATACTGTCAACACCATTAAAATTAGCATTTGGCGTGTAAGACAATGAATTATCAGGGTTAATTGTCACCACACCGTTTAGAGCTGTTGCAGAATCGATCGTCAGCACATCGTTATCTAAGTCGGTATCATTTGCGAGTACATCAATTGTAATCGTGGCGCTTTCGTTCGTTTTAACGGCATCGTCAACAGCAATCGGAGCATTGTTAACAGGCAAGACCGTTACAGCGACTTCGGCAGAGCTAACGCCACCAAAACCATCCGTAATCTCATAGCTAATACTATCCGAGCCATAAAAATTATCATTAGGCGAATACGTTAAGGTGCCATCCAAGTTAATGAACACGGTTCCGTTAGCCGCCGTCGCACTGACAATCGCTAAGCCGTTCCCATCCACATCAATATCGTTGCTAAGTACATCAATGTTGACTGAGGTATCTTCATTAGTCGTCACCACGTCATTCACAGCAACAGGCGGCGTATTGACCGTTACGTTAACGGTCGCTGAGCTCAACCCACCCTGCCCATCGCTAAGGTCATAGCTAATGAGATCAACACCATTAAAGCCGGCCGAAGGCGTGTAGGTAATCGTTCCGTCAAGGTTAACCGACACGGCACCATTCAAGGCCGTTGCGGAAACAAGGCTTAAGGCGTCACCGTCAACATCCGAATCGTTAGCTAGCACGTCAATCGTTGCCGACGTATTTACATCAGTGACGAATGAGTCATTCAGTGCCAACGGAGCATCGTTTATCGCATTAACAGTCACCGCTACGGTTGCTACCGAAGAACCGCCGTTGCCATCCGATACAACATAGTTAATCGTATCAGAACCGTTGAAATTCGCATTCGGCGTATACGTTAAAGAGCCATCTACATTAATCGAAACAGAACCATTTAACGCAGACGCTTCATCGATACTGAGGTTATCCCCATCGACATCGCTATCATTTGCCAAGACATCAATTGTGACAGCAGTATCTTCGTTCGTGCTCGCTACATCATCAGCAGATACCGGATTGTCGTTAACGGCATTAACCATCACCAAGACGATCGCACTCGCCACCCCGCCGAAGCCATCGCTAATTTCGTAAGAAATACTATCGCTGCCTTCAAAACTCACATTTGGTGTGTATGTCAGCGTGCCATCCGGGTTAATCGTCACACTGCCATTTGCGGCAGTAGCTGAAGTAATCGTGAGGCTATCGCCTTCCCTGTCATTGTCATTACTCAACACATCAACCGTCACGGACGTATCTTCGTCCGTGCTGATCAAATCGCCAACCGCTACTGGGTTATCGTTTACCCCGTTAACCGTTACAGAAACCGTTGCATTGCTTACCCCACCTTGGCCATCGCTGATGCTGTAACTTATGGTGTCAACACCATTGAAGTCAGGGTTTGGTATGTAGGTTAATGTTCCATCAAGATTGATTGATACACTTCCGCTCGCTGCCGACGCGTTAGTGACCGTTAAACTATCTCCATCTAGGTCGATATCGTTAGACAACACATCAATACTGACGAAAGAGTCCTCGTCTACAGACACACTATCACTGACCGCTGAAGGAGATTGATTCAGTGGATTGACAACACTAACAAAAACAGACGCTGCGCTAACCCCGCCCTGTCCATCTTCAATCTCATACGAGATAACGTCATTGCCTCGGAAGCCTGCATTTGGCGTATACGTCACCACACCTTGTGCATCGACGGTTACGGTACCGTTCTGAGCGGAAGCCTGCGTAACCGCTAACGCATCTCCATCAACGTCCAAATCGTTGTTCAACACATCGATACTAATCGCGGTATCTTCATCCGTTGTCACAATGTCATTAACAGCAACCGGCGCATCATTCACTGCATTAACTGTCACTGTCACCGTTGCCGAGCTTGTGCCCCCGTTGCCATCAGCGATTTCATAGTTAATGACGTCGCTGCCACTAAAGTTTGCATCTGGCGTATAGCTCAATGTCCCGTTAGGGTTAATTGAAACTGAGCCGTTAGCCGCCACTGCTGTAGTCACCGACAACGTATCTCCGTCCAGATCGCTATCGTTGGCCAATACATTAATCGTCATCGCGGTATCTTCATTGGTCACCAAGCTATCGCCAGCCGCTGAAGGCTGACTGTTGACCAACACATCTACGGTGGCAGCACTCGTCCCGCCATTGCCGTCGCTAACTTGATAGGTAATGCTATCACTGCCATAAAAATTCGCATTTGGCGTATAGGTCAACGTTCCATCAGGGTTAACAACAACAGTTCCGTTATTCGCAACGGCCGACGTAACCGACAGGACGTCTCCATCCGAGTCCGTATCATTAGCGAGTACATCAACCGTAACAGAGGTATTTGTATTGAGTGTCACTGCATCATTGTTGGAGACTGGCGCATCGTTTTCAGCATTAACAGTCACCGCAACAGATGCTTGGCTTACGCCACCATTTCCATCACTCACTTCATAGTTTATTGTGTCAGCGCCATTGAAATCAGCAGACGGAAGATACGTTATCGTCCCATCGGTATTGATAACCACGGAGCCATTCGTTGCGGAGGCGGAGACAATAGATAAGGCATCGCCATCAAGGTCTAAATCATTTGCCAACACATCTATTGTGACCGGCGTATCCTCTTCAGTAGTGACCGCATCGTCTTCCGCTAACGGTAGGTTATTGACCAGAACGTCGACCATCGCAGTGCTCGTTCCGCCCTGCCCGTCGCTCACCTCATAAGTGATACTGTCAGTCCCATCAAATCCTTCATTCGGTGTATAAACCAAAGCACCATTTTCATCAATGACGACAGTGCCATTAGATGCAGACGCTTCCGTGATGAGCAATGAATCGCCATCAACATCGCTATCATTCGCTAGTGCATTAATTACTATCTCGGTATTGACGTTAGTCACTACCGCATCAGCTTCAGCATTCGGGTTATCATTTACCGCATTAACGGTGACACTTACGGTCGCTGTTGAGATACCGCCTTGACCATCGCTAACCTCATAAGTGATCGTGTCAGAACCGTTAAAGTTTGCATTAGGTGTATACGAAAGCGTTCCGTTAGCGTTAATCACCACAGAGCCATTTGTCGCCAACGCAGAGCTAACAGAAAGTGCATCTCCATCGACGTCTCTATCATTTGCGAGAACATTAATTGCGATCACTTGGTCTTCGTTGAAAGTCACGCTTTCGTTCATCACAGATGGTGCCGTATTCACAGAGTTAACCGTGACCGTCACGATTGCACTATCTGAGCCGCCATTGCCATCGCTAATTTCATAGCTAATAGTGTCCGTGCCGTTGAAGCTTGCATTTGGCGTGTACTCGAGCGTGCCATCAACATTGATCGAGACAGAGCCATTCGCCGCTGACGCCGTCGTAACGGTGAGTGAGTCACCATCGAGGTCAGAATCGTTGCTCAGCACATCAATCGTAACAACTGTTCCTTCATCAGTGCTCACGGCGTCATCCGCAGCAACCGGCCCATTGTTCACGGCATTGACTGTCACGGTGACTGTCGCGGTATCGGTACCGCCATTCCCATCGCTGATTTCGTAGCTAATCGTGTCCGTGCCATTGAAGTTGGGGTTCGGCGTGTAATCTAAGGTGCCATCCACATTGATCGAGACCGAACCGTTTGTGGCAGAGGCTGAAACAACACCCAAGGTATCGCCATCAACGTCAGAATCGTTGCTCAATACATCGATATT
>Ga0209495_1000645_pt1 | contig 26372 bp, 27 predicted proteins | sample EN1Hudsemesocosm_FD_184629 | JGI IMG/M metagenome (GOLD analysis project Ga0209495, IMG submission 184629) | Methane-oxidizing microbial communities from mesocosms in the Hudson Canyon - EN1E Hudson Canyon (SPAdes) (version 2) | ecosystem: Environmental > Aquatic > Marine > Cold seeps | place... | reverse complement strand
CGCCGAGTATTTTAGCCTGCTTAGGAGCCTTAGCCTAGTGCGAAGGACTATTTATTTGTTCTAAGAGAAATTCTGCATCAAATGGATCGGACATATTTAAGATTTGTAAGGCATTTGCCGGTAATTTATCAAGATCCGTTTCATTAATAATCTGTTTAATTTCTAATAAGGCATTAGGGTGCATACTGAAATTTTCTAGACCCATTGCAAGCAGTAGACGAGTATAGCGGGGATCACCTGCCATTTCGCCACACATTGACACCGGAATATTATGTTTTTTACCTGCCTCTAAGGTCATTTGGATTAACCTTAATACTGCGGGATGTAAGGGGTCATACAGATAGTTAACATGATCATCAATCCGGTCAATTGCTATCGTATATTGAATTAAGTCATTGGTACCAATAGACAAAAAATCGACCTGTTTGGCAAACATTTCTGCGCAAATAGCACTAGCTGGAATTTCGATCATCGCACCTGTTTCGACATGACGATCATATTCCAAGCCTTCCTTATCAAGCTCAAATTTACAACGTTGTAATAGATGTTGGGCTTGTAGTAATTCTTGTGTATTGGAGATCATGGGAAACATGATTTTAATTCTGCCGAATGCCGAAGCACGTAATATGGCGCGTAATTGAGTACGAAACATATTAGGCTGCTTTAAACATAAGCGTATTGCACGCAAACCTAATGCAGGATTTGTTGTTGCCTGATTCAGGTTGCGGCCACCATCAACCGTTTTATCGGCACCTAAGTCAAAGGTACGAATAGTGACAGATTGATTATCCATCCCTTCAACGACATTACGATAAGCGGCTACTTGTTCCTCCTCTTCAGGAGGTGTACTTCGGTTCATATAAAGAAATTCAGTACGGTATAGGCCTATGCCTTGGGCACCTGAATTACTAATGATGGTGATATCATCGGGAGAGTCAGCATTAGCATGTAAGAAAATCTCTTTGCCATCAAGTGTTCGAGAGGCTTGTGATTTATAACGGCTCAGCGAGGCAATATGTTCTTTAAAGCTAATGAGACGCTGTTGATACTCCTCAAAAGTACTGCTGTCTGCCCCAGCGATTAATGTACCTGTTTCACCATCGACAATAAGAGGCTCATTATCTTGAATATAACGACGTAGTGAGCCGATGCCAACGATGGCAGGAATACCCAAGCTTCGGGCTAAAATAGTGGTGTGAGATGTTGCACCACCATGCTCTGTCACAAATGCGGCAATGCCTTGATGTTGCATTAGCATTGTATCTGCTGGTGTGAGATCTTCAGCAATAATAATGGCACCTTTAAGGCGACCGTCACTTACTTCCTTATCTGTATGACCTTCATTAGCTAATAAGCGATGAATTCGGTTTACAACATGATCAACATCATTGCGACGCGTGCGTAGATAAGGATCATCCATCTCATCAAAAACATTAATGAGTGCGTCACGTTGAAGCTGTAGTGCCCATTCTGCATTGCAGTGGCGGTTACGTATCATCTCAACAGGTATTTTTGTTAAAGATGAGTCTTTCATCATTAATAGGTGTGTATCAATAAACATTGATACATCTTCAGGCGCATTGGCAGGTATATTCTTACGGATGGATTTTAACTGTTTCTTGGCTTGTTTTGTTGCACGTCGTAAGCGAGAGACTTCTTGTTCAACCTCGTCTTCAGGGACGATGTATTCACGAACATCTGGTTGGTTATGAAAGAGAATATGAGCATTGCCGATGGCTATGCCTCGAGAGACACCTAGACCTTGTAATTCGAGGCTCATTCACCTTCCCCGAAGTAGTCGTTAATAAGCAATTCAATTTCATTTAAGGCTTGTTCAGCATCATTACCGCTGGCGGTGACAATTATTTCTGTTCCTTTAGCCGCTGCTAACATCATCATTCCCATAATGCTTTTGCCATTTACCGTACGTTCATTACGAGAGACATTGATTTCAGACTCAAATTGAGATGCTGTGGTAACAAATTTTGCTGATGCTCGCGCATGAAGACCTAATTTGTTAATGATAAGAAATGTTTTTTCAATCATGCTTCACATCCCGCTTTATGACAACGTGCAATACCTTCTTGACCACCACTGATTGCTTTTTGTTCAAGTTCATTCAGACTCAGGCTGGGATAATTTAAGACCCTAATTAGCATCGGTAAATTGAGGCCCGAGACAACTCGAATATCATCACGCTCAGAGACTGTACAAGCAATATTGCTTGGGGTAGAGCCAAACATATCCGTCATAATGAGAATGCCATTGCCCTGATCTAAACCGATTAATTCTTCGTTAAGCTGGCGGCGAATTTTATCAGTATTATCATTAAGGCCTATCGAGATAACTTTTGTTGGTAGGGGCGTGCATGTCAACATCTGTCGAGCGGTATTGATAAGCTCGGTACCAATTTGATTATGTGAGACGAGTAATATGCCTACAGTCATGAAAGTTCTCTAAGTTGAATATTGGACATTACTGCTTGTTGACGTTGTTCTAGCTCATTTTCTGCTTGATGCTCATCTGCACCCATCTTTAACCAACATTGAATACGATTAAGCAGAGAGGCAGGATTGTGAGTTGAGAGCGATAAGTGTGGAAAATCTTGATCTAATAAGGTGACTGTATTGTCTTTTATGCTGAGCTCTATCTCAGATTTGGATGGTGCCTGTAGAGAAACCACCAGATCTATACGCTGTTGTTTTTGCCAGGCATCTTGCCCGAAGACTGTTGGGATGGAAATAAGCCCTAATTCACGAGTATGTAATAGACCTTCTAACATTGGTGGGCAATGCCCCATCACTGAGTTTTCTTGTTTAGAAAGCTCAACCACATCATCAGCAATAAGTTGGTGGCCTTGTGAAATTAATTCTAATGCGAGGCTACTTTTACCTATTCCCGCAGGACCGATAATGAATACGCCATGGCCATTTATACACATCAGAACGCCATGATGACTTTCTAGCTGCGTATTACTAGTCATGTTAACTAGGCATCATCTATGGTTAGCAATAACTCAAATATTTGTTCAGAATCTTGAGCATCACGAATTTTTTGACAGGTACTTGCTTCACGAAACAATGTGACGAGTCGTGCGAGGTGTTGAAGATGGTGGTCGCCATCATCTTCAGGGACTAATAAACCAAAGGCAATATCAACAGCTTGTTTATCTGCCGACTCATAATTGACCGGGGCTTCTAAGGTCATCATGGCTGCAATGGTATGCGTCAGCCCTGGGATTCGGGCGTGCGGTATTGCCACGCCCTTACCCAGACCCGTACTGCCTAACCTTTCTCGCTCTAGTAATGCTTGGAAAATCTTATCGGCTGAGCTGGCTTTAGTATTTTTAGCCAACATATGGCTGATATTTTCCAGAAGACGTTTTTTACTAGATGCAGAATTATGACAACTAATATTGTCTGCATTGATGAGTAAGGCGGCAATAAGCATTAATAAACCTACTATTAGCTAGCGTTTTGTTTCATATCAGCACCATCAGATTGGTGGTGATTTTTAATTTTATCTTTGTGCTTGATAATTTGGCGATCAAGTTTTGATACCAAATGTTCAATTGCAGTATACATATTTTCATTTTCATCTGACGCAAACAGATCTGCACCACTGACATGAACTGTCGCTTCTGCTTTTTGACGCTGTTTTTCGACAGTTAAAATGACATGAACATTCGTCATATGATCGAAGTGGCGAGTTAGTTTTTCGAATTTACTGTTGACGTGGTCACGAAGACTGTCAGTGATTTCAATATGTTGTCCGCTTAAGTTTAATTGCATAAGACTTAACTCCTGTTGATGAATAAGAACTGGTTTAAACCAGCCGTTTACGTTCATTAGATGGCGGGATTGCCAATGTTTCACGATATTTTGCAATGGTTCTACGTGCTACGTTGATGCCTTGGTCTCCAAGAATAGCAGCAATTTTACTATCACTTAATGGTTTCTGTGGATTTTCAGCAGCAACAAGTTTTTTAATAATAGCTCGAATAGCCGTGGCGGAACACTCGCCACCACTATCTGTACTAACATGACTAGAAAAGAAGAACTTTAGTTCATAAATACCACGAGGTGTATGTAAATATTTTCGTGTAGTAACGCGAGAAATTGTTGACTCATGCATTTCTACAATTTCAGCGATATCAGCAAGAACAAGTGGTTTCATTGCTTCATCGCCATAATCAAGGAAACCGGATTGACGCTCAATAATCGCCTCGGAAACTTTAATTAATGTTTCATTACGACTCTGTAAGCTTTTTAAGAACCAGCGAGCTTCTTGCAAATTATTTTTAAGGTAGGTGTTATCAGCACTATTATCAGCACGCTTAATCATTTGTGCGTAATGTTCAGCAACTTGAATACGTGGCGCATTATCAGGGTTAAGAGATAACTGCCATTTGCCATTTATTTTACGAGTGTATACGTCTGGTACGATATATTCGGTTTTATCTACTTGAATATGGCTGCCAGGACGCGGGTTTAGTATTTGAATTGTCCGAACTAATTCAGTTAATTGTTCATCACTGACTTTGAGTGCCCGTTTTATTTGGGCGTAATCACGTTTCGCTAGCGTATCGAGATGTTTATCAATTAACTCGGTCAATAGTTCAATATTTTCAAGATCTGATTCGTATAATTGCAGCTGAATTAATAAACATTCACGTAAGTCTCGGGCGGCAACGCCAACAGGATCAAAGTGTTGAATTCGATGTAATACCGCTTCAATTTCATCGAGTTCAATTTCGTCAAATTCACTATCTAAACTCTGCTGAATATCTTCTAACGATCCCTTTAGGTAGCCGTCATCTTCAATGGAATCAATAATCGTTGTTGCAATCGCACGCTCAGCATGTGAAAAAGGGGTTAAGCGCATTTGCCAGAGCAAGTGCTCTTGTAAACTCTCACCACTATTATCTTCATTTTCACGTTCCATTCCAGAGTCAATGACTTGGCTATTAGTGCTTGCTGTTGCTGTGGGAACATCAAAGGTGTCTTCCCATTGGCTATCAGTAGGGAGTTCATCAGGAATGGTGCCATTATCAAGATGCATATCATCTTGAGTTACCGCTTCTACTATTTCTTTATTTTCTTGTGCGGTGCTGGCATCTCCGTCGAGATCAAAGTCTTCTTCAACTTCGAGCAGAGGGTTTGTTTCTAGAGCTTCTTGAATTTCAGCCTGTAATTCTAACGATGAAAGCTGTAACAAGCGAATAGCTTGTTGTAACTGTGGTGTCATCGATAGGCTTTGGCCTACACGTAGCTGTAATGAGGCTTTCACAACTATTTATAAAATAACTTATGGTTCATGTGGCTATATTACCGCAAGTATTGTGCCGTTGCATATAGTTTTAATAGTAATTTTTTTTACAAGTTTTAAAATACGCTAACCGCGGTAGATTTAAAGCTTAAAAATAGCGTGTCTCCCAAAGATAAATTTAGATTTTTCAGTGACTCAGGACTAATCATTACATGGAAGCTTTCTCCACAGTCGACAGTTAGACGAACTGTCTCTTCTTCTTCAGCAATCAATATTAAGCGGCCACTAAAGCTGTTGCGCATACTTGATTGTAATGCTTGCGCTGAAATAATAATTTCTTGGGGGTTGATAGCAATATGATGTGCCTCAGCTAGCGTGCTGGTGGCATGAATTTGGATCTTTCCCGTATCAAAAATATGCTGAGATAAAGTGCCGTGGAACACGTTGAGCAAAGGGCTTGCGGTCGTTTTACCGGCAACAAGATTAATGATTTCATCCGCCATCGCCATTCCTTGTAGGCGATCATGACTAGAGAAAATTACGGTTTTATTCTCTTGCTGAGAAAAGTTAAGAATGAACGCTTCAAGCAATTGAATATGGTGTTGATCAAGGTGTGAAAAAGGTTCGTCAAGCAATAAAATAGCGGGTTGATAGACAATAGCTCTGGCAATGGCAACACGTTTCAGCTCTCCACCGGATAGCGTGTTAGATGCTTTTTGAGCTAAATGTGCAGTTTTAGTTTGTTCAAGCGCTTGTTGAATGAATTGCCCATGTTTGTCTGCCGGAATCCCCTGAAGCTTGAGTGCCAGCTTGAGATTGTCTTCTACCGAACCAGGGAGTAGATAAGGGTGTTGATCGACAAAACCTATTTTCTGTCTCTGACTTGTATTGAGCGATGATTTTATTGCGTGTTCAAAGAGGCTAATGACACCTTGATTAGCTTGGCTAGTGAAAGCTAATAGTTTGAGTAACGTTGATTTACCTGCACCATTTTCACCCAGTAGCGCAACACACTTACCGGCAGGGATCGAGAGTTCTGGAATATCAAGCACCAGCGAATCTTGGTAACTCACTTTGATATTGCTAAGTTGATACGCTTTAGTCATTGTTTGAGTTTAACCATGACAGAATAAAGTTAAGTGCAAAGGCGATAATAAGAAGTAATAAACCGAGCGCCAAACCTAGTTCAAATTCTCCCTTACTTGTTTCAAGAGCAATGGCTGTTGTCATTGTGCGGGTGAAGCCTTCAATATTTCCACCTAACATCATTGCAGCACCCACTTCACCAATGGCCCGGCCAAAACCTGTAACCAGTGCCGCTAACATCGCCAAACGAGTTGTTAGAATGACATTAATGATAAGGGGGAAGGGTTTAGCGCCGAGACTAGTTAAAGTTGGTACAAGGCGTGGATCAGCTGATTGAACGGCTGTGATGGATAGGTTCATCATGATAGGAAATATCAATATTGCTTCAGCAATAATAATAGCTGTTGGCGTATATAAAAGCCCCCAATGGCCAAGAGGACCTAAGCGACTAAATAGACCATAAAGGAGTAGACCAATTACAACGGTTGGCATGGCCATTAAGGTATTGAGAATATGCTGGATAAAAGATTTGCCACGGAAATGGTTGAGCGCCATGGTGACACCTGCTGGAATCGCAATACTTGCAGCAATCACGGCAGCAGTAATGGAGATCAGAACAGAGGTGAATACAATCTGATAAATATCGGCATCAAAGCTGAAGATTAATTCAACAGCAGCAGACAGTGAGTCGACAAAGTAATTCACATTATCGTCTCTGGATCGTAGACGTAATTATTTAATCAGGCCTAAGCGCTGACAGATCGTCAATGTTGGATCAATACGGTTCATTGTATAGAAATGCAAGCCTGGAACCCCAGACTGAATTAATTTGTCAGTGAAATCTGTTAAGAAGTCTAAAGTGAAAGCCTGTAATGATTCGGTATCATCATGAAATTCTTCAAGACGTTTACGTAACCAGCGTGGAATCTCAGCGCCACAACCATCAGAAAAACGTGCAAGTTGAGAAAAGTTATTAATCGGCATAATGCCTGGAATAATCGGTATTTCAATCCCTGCTTTCTGGCAGCGATCTACAAAATAAAAATAAGCATCAATATTATAAAAATATTGAGTCAAAGCACTATCTGCACCCGCATCTACTTTACGTTTGAAGTTTTCTAGATCAATGGCTGCAGAATCTGCTTGGGGGTGAACCTCAGGGTATGCAGCAACCTCAATAGTAAAGTGCTTGCCTGTTTCTTTGCGGATAAAATCGATTAACTCATTAGCATAACGAAAATCTCCAGGATCACGCATTCCTGATGGCAAATCACCTCGTAGAGCAACAATTCGTCGGATATCATTTGATTTAAATGTATTGAGAAGATCGCGAATACTCTCTTCCGTAGAACCTACGCAAGATAGATGAGGTGCAGCATCAATGCCTGTTGCTGCACTATCTTTTTGAATATCAATCACAGCCGCTAAGGTATTATCTTGCGTTGAACCACCCGCACCGAATGTCACTGAATAAAACTCAGGGTTGAGAGGTGCAAGTTTTTGACGTACCTCACGCATATTGGCTATCCCTTTATCCGTTTTAGGAGGGAAAAATTCGCAGCTAATGGTAAGTTGTTTAGTCATAGGTTAAATAATACAAAAAGAAAGAGTGAAAAACGAGTATATACCCGTAATTAATGAATTTACAGTTTCCCAGTTTGTCATTCCCACAAAAGTGGGAATCCATGGACTGTGGGAGGTAGCGCTATCGCGTGGTTCCCCGATAAAAGCTCTCGGGGATGACGGATTTGTAAATCTGTAAATTGAATGATAATGGTGTTCTCTGAGCCTCTGTGGTGAATTTTATTTTTTACCACAGAGACACAGAAGTCACAGAGTATTTTTAGTAACGGTAATGCTCAGGTTTGTATGGACCTTCTTTGCTCAAGCTTAAGTACTCAGCTTGTTCCGTTGTTAACTCAGTCAGGTTAGCACCAATCTTAGCTAAATGTAGACGAGCTACTTTTTCATCTAATTCTTTTGGTAAAACATAAACTTCATTTTTGTAGTCATCACTCTTTTCCCATAACTCAATTTGAGCCATCACTTGGTTAGTGAATGAGGCTGACATTACAAAGCTAGGATGGCCTGTTGCACAGCCTAAGTTTACCAGACGACCTTCAGCTAACAAGATAATACGTTTGCCATCAGGGAAGACAATGTGATCAACTTGAGGTTTGATATTGATCCACTCATAGTCTTTTAATGATGCAACGGCGATTTCTGAATCGAAGTGACCGATATTACAGACGATAGATTCATTTTTCATCGCCACCATGTGATCGTGATTGATAACATCAACATTACCTGTTGTTGTTACAAAAATATCACCGTAGCTTGCTGCTTCATTCATGTCTACTACACGGTAGCCTTCCATTGCTGCTTGTAGTGCACAGATTGGATCGATTTCAGTGACCATAACGGTTGCACCCATGCCGCGGAATGCTTGAGCACAGCCTTTACCTACATCACCGTAACCTAAAACAACACAGATTTTACCGGCAATCATTACATCAGTTGCACGTTTGATTCCGTCTAATAATGATTCACGACAGCCGTATAGATTATCGAATTTTGATTTAGTTACTGAATCATTAACGTTGATTGCAGGTACTTTTAAAGAACCATCTTTCATCATTTCGTATAAACGATGAACACCGGTCGTCGTTTCTTCTGATAGGCCTTTAACATCAGCCAATAATTCAGGGTAATCATCATGCATGATTTGAGTTAAGTCACCACCATCATCCAAGATTAAGTTTGGACGCCAGTTGTTTGGGCCAAAGATTGTTTGTTCGATACACCAGATTGCTTCTTCATTTGTTTCGCCTTTCCAAGCGAATACAGGGATATCTTGAGCAGCAATTGCAGCAGCAGCTTGATCTTGTGTTGAGAAGATATTACAAGAAGACCAACGTACCTCAGCACCTAAATCAATCAATGTTTCGATTAATACGGCTGTTTGGATTGTCATGTGTAAACAACCAGCAATACGAGCACCTTTTAATGGGTTTTTACCTGCATATTCTTCACGAATTGCCATTAAACCGGGCATTTCAGTTTCAGCGATTTTGATTTCTTTTGCGCCCCATTCAGCTAAGCTGATATCGGCAATTTTATAATCAGGTGTTAGGTTTTCAATTGTCATTGTTCAATGTTCCTTAAATAGTTTGTTTGTCGACCGTAGGTCGGACTTTAGTCCGACATGTTGGGTTAAAACCCAACCTACAATTGACATAAGCTTAGGTAGGTTGGACTTTAGTCCAACATATTGAGTTAAAAACCCAAGCTACCTTCAATATTTTTAAATGCCAGCTGCATCACGTAATGTGTCGGCAAGATCAGTGCGTTCCCATGTGAACTCAGGCTCTTCACGGCCAAAATGACCATAAGCCGCAGTGCCTTGGTAGATCGGGCGAATTAAATCAAGCATTTTCACAAGACCAACTGGGCGCAAGTCAAAATGTTCACGCACTAAGACTTCAAGTTTGTCGTTAGTAATTTTTCCTGTGCCAAATGTTTCAATACTGATTGATGTAGGTTCAGCAACACCGATGGCATATGACACTTGAATTTCACAGCGATCAGCTAAACCTGCTGCAACAATATTCTTTGCTACATAACGGCCAGCATAGGCAGCACTACGATCTACTTTTGATGGATCTTTACCAGAAAATGCACCACCACCATGTCTTGCCATACCGCCGTAGGTATCAACAATGATCTTACGACCTGTTAGACCTGCATCACCGACTGGGCCGCCAATAATAAATTGACCAGTTGGATTAATGTGGAATTGTGTATCTTTAGAGATCCATTCTGCAGGTAGTGTAGGCTGGATAATAACTTCCATTACTGCTTCTTGTAAGTCTTTTAATGACACTTCAGGATTGTGTTGTGTAGACAATACAACGGCATCAATGCCTACAGGCTTGCCATCTTCATAGATGAATGTAACTTGGCTTTTTGCATCAGGACGAAGCCATGATAATGTGCCATTCTTACGTACTTCTGCTTGACGTTTAACTAAACGATGGGCGTAAGTAATAGGCGCTGGCATTAAAACATCGGTTTCATTACTGGCATAACCAAACATTAAACCTTGGTCTCCAGCGCCTTGTTCTTCTGGCGTAGAACGATCAACACCTTGTGCGATATCAGAAGATTGTTTACCAATTAGTGACATTACAGCACAGGTTTCGCCATCAAAACCGACATCAGAACTGTTGTAACCAATATCGGTGATAGTTTTACGAACCACATCTTCTAAATCAACCCACGCTGATGTAGTGATTTCACCGGCAACAATAGCTGCACCTGTTTTGATTAATGTTTCACAGGCAACACGTGCATGGGGATCTTGGCGTAAGATTTCATCAAGTACAGCATCAGAAATCTGATCTGCAACTTTATCTGGGTGACCTTCTGAAACAGATTCAGAAGTAAAAATTAAACGATTACTCATAATCAACGGACCTCATTACTTGAGTGATAGCTAAAGAGAGTTGGTTTATGTACTTGCTGGAAGGCAAGCAGATGATAAAATCAAAAACGCAACGCTCATTATTATTCAATACTTGTTAATAATGAGCGCGGTTAAAATATACTGTGAATAAGCCTAGCAGGAAATTCCTGTTGCAGCGCTCCTTATTCAAGGTGAGCACTTTAGTCTATTTAGGACAAAAATACAAGATTTGGTTTTGTGACTAAGTGTCGCTAAGCCAGTATTTTTAATACAAATAGTGAGCTTATCTTGCACATAATAGTGCAGGATTTTCTTCAGCCGCTTGAACCATTGTTTCTAGGTTATTTAATACATCCATGCTTGCTGATTCCATACTATTTAATGCGGCTAGTGTTTTGCCGACATCTTTGGCATAAAAAGCTTCAACAGCAATTACACCTTGTTCATGTACCGTTTGATGCGGTGTAGCGATTTCACGATAACCAGGTAATTGAGAGAAGCAGTCAACACCTTCACCTTCAAAATACCATTTACCTAGGCGACAATGTGTATGTCTAGATAACTCATTAGCTTGTGTATTGGAAAGCTTCATCATTATGCGGTAGACGCTAAATTTCCACACAATATGATCAAGTTTAGCTATTTCAACAAAGCTTCGTAGTGCAGAAGCTGTGATGGTTTGCTCCATTTTATTAGACAGACTGAGCATTGTTCCCATATCTGTGACAACATCACCGACACGATCACCAAAAGCAGTCGTATCTGTTGTTACGCCCTGCATTAGGTTGCTAGCACTTTCAGTTTCTTTTTGAATATTACCAACGAGATCTGAAATTTGCGTACTCGCTTCACGGGCACGAGTTGCTAAAGTTCTTACTTCATCGGCAACAACGGCAAAACCTCGACCATGTTCGCCTGCGCGAGCGGCTTCGATTGCTGCATTAAGTGCAAGTAAATTAGTTTGTTCTGAGATATTACTAATAATTTCTACAAAGCCACCAATCTTATCGGCATTATCCTGTAAAGATCTGACTTGATTAGCAGATTGATCCATTTGCTCAGTGATACTACCCAAACCTGACGCAACAGCTTCAACATGGTTTCGAACAGCAATTGATGTTTCAGCACCTTTGGTGGCAGAGGCTCTTTCAGCACTTAATGTTCCTGCCATTGCACCTAAACTTGTGTGAAAACCACCGAGGCTAAGCCCAAAATTTTCAAGGTTAGAAAATAATTTATGTGTCCAGTCATGTTGCACGCGCTCCAACTCAAGCGTTTCTTCAAGTGTATTATATTGATATTGAAGAGATTCTTTTTCTTGTTGTAGAGAAGAAATTGTTGCATCACGTTGTGTTAATTGCTGTTGTAAAGCCGCTAATTCTACTTTGTTATGCCAAAATGCCATCAATTGGTATCCTTCATTATCTATATCAGTATTTAATTATGTAATATTATGCACGATTTGTGCCCTAATTAACATTGATAGTGAGCATGATAAAAGAAGCTAAAATTCAAGACGATAACCATTGTCTTTTAACCATGTACGTGACACTTTGAATGTCGGGCAATGAAGAGCAACTAATTGCCAAAACTGAGCTGAATGATTGTGATGTTGAATATGACAAAGCTCATGAATAATCACATAATCAATGATATCTAGAGGGGCTAACATTAACTTCCAATTGAATTGAAGTTCTCCACGAATATTACAACTTCCCCATCTTGCTTTATAGGTTTTAATAGAAATAGAGCGAGGAATGATTTGTATTTTTTTAGATAAATGAGCTGTGCGAGCAGTTAGATGATTTTCTGCTTGTTGTTTGTACCAATGAACCAAAGCGGCACGTATTGCCGTTTTGGATAGACGATTTAACCGCCCATAAAACTCTAGCTGTTGTGAGTTCATTTTTATTGTTGGAGATGACTCAGCTTGAATAAGTTTTAAAGTAATGTTCTCATTTAGAAAGAGAAATATTTCTCCATCAATAAACTGTTTTTCTTGAACTTCCTTAAGTGATTGTTCTGCAAGTTTATTTTGGATCCAGGGCGTTTTTTGAACTATAAATTCTCGAGCGAATTTTAGAGGTAGTCGAGTCGGGATGTGAATCGAAACTTCTCTATCCCGTATTTTTAAGGCTGTTGTTTTGCGTCGACTACTTTTAATAATAGTGACAATAAAACCATCACCTTGGATTGTTTGCATTTATATTGATTTCCCAACTACTTATATTTAAGTTCGTCATCCCCGTGAAAATGGGGATCTAACGATAGAGGATAGACCCGTTCTTCGTAGATGTCTGCCAATGTGAGAAAGACGAACTGCATTTGTCACGCGTATAATGCATCTATTATGACATCATCTGAATTTACCCTAAAACAATCTCATCGTATTTCTGTTGCCCCTATGTTGGATTGGACAAATAGAGACTTTCGTTACTTTCTACGTTTAATTTCAAAACATAGTTTGCTCTATACCGAAATGGTGACAACAGGCGCGTTAATTCATGGCCAGCGAGAGCGGTTTTTAGGCCATGATGTCAGTGAATATCCTTTAGCTTTACAGTTGGGTGGCTCGGATCCAGAAGCCTTAGCAAAATGTGCAAAATTAGGAGAAGATGCAGGTTATAGTGAGATTAATTTGAATGTGGGCTGCCCGAGTGATCGTGTGCAGTCAGGTAGTTTTGGTGCCTGTTTGATGGCAGAACCGGAAAGGGTTGCTGAAGGTATTACTGCGATGAGATCTGAAGCCAATATCCCAATAACGGTTAAAACACGCTTAGGTATTGATGAGCTAGATAGTTATGAGTTCTTAACAGCTTTTATTAGTCAGGCAGCTGATGCCGGTTGCGATATCTTTATCTTGCATGCACGAAAAGCATGGCTACAAGGCTTGAGTCCAAAAGAAAACCGAGATGTACCCCCACTAGATTACAGTCGTGTTTATCAAATTAAAAAAGACTTCCCACATCTTCATATTGATATTAATGGCGGTATTGACAGTTTAGAGCAAGCCCAAGAGCATCTTAAGCATGTTGATGGTGTGATGATGGGGAGGGCGATTTATCATAATCCTTATCTATTGAGTGATGCTGATAAGCTATTATTTGATGATCAACATGAGATCCTTTCTCGCCATGATGTCATTCGCACAATGTTGCCTTATATTGAGCAACGGATGAGTGAAGGCCGACCTGTTAAATCGATAACACGGCATTTATTGGGTTTGTTTCAGGGGCAAACGGGGGCTAAAGCGTGGCGACGCTATCTAAGTGAAAATGCCCATTTAAAAGGAGCAGGTCTTGAAGTTATTGAGGATGCCCTAGCCCTAGTCCCTGATTCCGGTACCTTTATTAAGTAGATAAAGAGCAAAGCTAGTTAAAGCTGTAATACAGACTAAAATGATTGAAAATGCTATTTCGACAGCAATATCAGAGACACCCAGCATGCCAAAACGGAAGGCATTGACCATATAAAGAATAGGATTCAATAACGATACATTTTGCCAAAACTCAGGTAATAAACTGATTGAATAAAACACACCGCCTAGATAGGTCATCGGGGTCAATATAAAGGTGGGAATGATAGATATTTCATCAAAACTACGTGCATAAATGGCATTGATAAAGCCACCTAAAGCAAACATGATAGCGCTGAGAACCACCATGCTGATGGTGATGAATAAATGTTGAATCTCAATCGATGTGAAAAATAACGACACAATAGTCACAATTAAACCAACACATAGACCTCGCGCTGTTCCACCTGCTACATAGCCGGCAAGAATCAGGTGGTTGGGTACCGGAGCAACCAGCAGTTCTTCAATATGGCTTTGGAACTTAGCGCTATAAAATGATGATGCGACATTAGCATAGGCATTGTTAATGACCGACATCATAATAATGCCTGGTGCAATATATTCCATATAGCTGAAACCACCCATTTCACCGATTCTGCTACCAATAAGGTTACCAAAAATGATGAAATATAAGGTCATGGTGATCGCTGGTGGCAATAATGTTTGTGGCCAAATACGAATAAAGCGACGAATTTCTCTAGTCAGTAATGTATTGAAGGCAACCCAACGGCGAGACAATTGATTATTCATAGTGATGCCTCTGATTTATCAACCAAGCTGATAAATAGCTCCTCTAAACGGTTAGCTTTATTTTTCATACTAGACACTTTAATATTTTGTTGGTTGAGGTGTGAAAACAGGGTGTTAAGCCCTTCATCACGGTTGATCTCGACCTCTAATGTTGTGTCATCAATCTGTTGGTAAGAGATATTGTCTAATACAAAATCTGCCGAGAGTGATTCTTGCAGATAAAGTACAAAGGTTTCTTTATCTAGACGATTTAATAGCGATTTCATATCCGTATTTTCGATAATTTTACCTTTATCGATAATGGCAATATTTCGACACAGGTTTTCAGCTTCTTCTAAATAATGTGTGGTCAAGATAATGGTTGTACCTTGCTTATTAATCTCTTCTAAGAAGGTCCACATTGAACGACGGAGTTCAATGTCTACCCCTGCAGTTGGCTCATCTAAAATTAATAATTTTGGCTTATGAACTAAGGCTCTTGCAATCATTAAGCGCCGTTTCATGCCGCCGGATAAGGCGCGAGCAGCAGTATGACGCTTTTCCCATAAACCGAGTTGATGTAATAATTCATCGGCACGAGGTTCTGCTTGTTTTGCTGGCATACCGTAATAACCTGCTTGGGTCACAAGGATATGTTTAACTTGTTCAAAACCATTGAAATTGAACTCTTGTGGCACTAAACCAATATGAGATTTAGCCGTTTCAGGATTGATATCGATATCGGTATCAAAAACAGTGACTTGGCCAGATGATTTTGTGACAAGAGAGGTGATGATGCCAATAGTGGTCGATTTACCAGCGCCATTAGGTCCTAATAAGGCAAAAAAATCACCTTGTTCAACAGAAAGTTTAATGCCTTTAAGCGCTTCAAAGCCATCAGTATAAGTCTTGGTTAAATTATCAATAGAAAGTGCTTTCACGGGCGTTAGTCTGAGCAGAATAAAGTCTCCTAGGTTATCATGCTTAGATGAAAGATAATAAGCCTAGCAGTAATATTTTGCCGCCACAGACCCAAGAAGAGTTACTAGAGCGCTGTCAAATTGTAGCGGGCAAAACTTTGGGTCAAATTGCCGCAGAATTAGATATTACCGTGCCTGAAAATCTACAACGACATAAAGGTTGGGTCGGCATGTTATTAGAGTCTTACTTAGGTGCTGATGCAGGAAATAAAGCTGAACCTGATTTTATTGATCTAGGTATTGAAATGAAAACGATGCCTCTTAATGCACTTGGTCAGCCGAAAGAATCGACTTATGTTTGCACTGTTTCAATGCAACAAAGTGGCGATCTTATCTGGCAAGAGAGTTGGGTAAGACGAAAGTTAGCCCATGTTTTATGGGTGCCCATAGAAGCCGACCCTAATATACCGTTGTCTGAGCGTTATGTCGGTAATGCATGGCTGTGGAAGCCAAGTCATGAACAAGATGAAATTTTAAAGCGTGACTGGGAAGAATTAATGGATCGTATTGTACTTGGTGAGCAAGCGGATATTACTGCCAAAGAAGGTGAATATATGCAGATTCGGCCTAAAGCTGCAAATAGCCGAGTTCTCGTGAAAGGGGTCTCTGCCCAAGGAGAACATGAATTAATTAACCCTAAAGGCTTTTATTTACGAACTTCATTTACCAAACAGTTGCTACTTCCGGCATAATTAAGGGTTAGGAGTTCAATTAAAGATTATCAGGATAGGATAGGATAGTGACGTGAAAAGTTTAAATGTTTTAGTTGTTGATGGTTCAGCTGTATTTCGTGAAATTGTACGCAAAATATTAGAGAAAGCAGGATGCACCGTTACGATAGAAGATACGGGTGCTGCAGGGCTTGAAAGTGCTGCTAATCAGGACTTTGCGTTAATTTGTGCTGGCTATCATTTACCTGATATGGCGGGTGTCGACTTTTGTAGTCAAGTGCGTGGCCTTTCTGACTACAAACATACTTCTTTGATCATGTTAACTGCAGAAGATAATACTGCAACGCTCAAAAGGGCGATGCTGGCGGGCGCGACAGATATCTTTAATAAGAATGACCTCCCCCAACTTGAGACCTATGTCCAACGACTCATTAAAAGAGAAATGAGAACGACTTCTGGTCGAGTTCTATTTGTTGAAGATTCAGCCGTAGTACAAGCAATACTTATTGATATTCTTACGGATATGGGACTTGATGTTGATGCTTATACTAGAGCAGAAGATGCGTGGTCCGCATACCAACGAGGAGGTTATGACCTTGTTATCACCGATATCATCTTAGAAGGCGCAATGAGTGGTGTGACCCTTGTGCGTAAAATTAGGCGTTTGGATGGCGATGATGGAGATGTACCGGTCATTGCCGTATCTGGTTTTGATAATGTCTCACGACGAATTGAGCTGTTCCATTTGGGAATTAATGACTATGTTGCTAAACCGATTATTCAAGAAGAGCTAATCGAGCGAGTCTACAATCAAATTACAGCCTATCATTTAAAGTTAGAATTACGATCACAGCAGCAGTCACTTAATCGGATGGCGATGCTGGATGAATTAACACAATTATTCAATCGTTATTCTTTACGCGAGTTCTCAGGGCGATATTTTAGTGATGTGGATAGAAATAATAGTCCACTCAGTCTCGCTATATTGGAAGTTGATGATTTTGAACAGATTGAGAAGACCGAAGGTCCAGAAAAGAGCACTAAAGTAATTGCAGAGCTGGGTATTTGGTTAAAAAGGATTGTTCGCGAAGCAGATATGGTTGCACGCTGGGAAGATGAGAAGTTTGTTTTTCTACTGGCAAACTGTGATAAAGAAGCTGCGATGGAGTTAATGCAGCGAGTCTCTTTCCGCTTGAAACGTTTAAAACCCGCTGATATTTCGATCATGGCTAGCATTGGGATTGCAACAATGTCCGTGGGTGAGAAACATAATTTGGGCAGTTTGTTTGGCATAGCTGAAGAAGCTTTAATACAAGCTAAAGAACAAGGTCCCGATAAAGTTCTTAGCTATAATGCAGAGTCTGATTAAACGTTATATCTTTGTGTGAAGACTAAACACTGGGCATAATCAAGCATAAATACGCCATGGCCACCAAGTTCAAAATCTAACCATACAAACTCGATATCTGGCCATTTTTCCATTACGGCATAGTCACTATTACCGACTTCGACAAATATTACGCCATCTGGTGTTAAGAACTCTGCTGCACGTAAAAGAATAATCTCAACTAAAGCTAAACCATTATCATCTGCTTCTAGTGCAGAGACTGGCTCATGACGATATTCAGCTGGTAGAGTTATCATCTCCTCTGAGCCCACATAAGGTGGATTACTGACAATTAAGTCATATTTGTTACCTTCAAGTGCCATCCATAAATCAGACTGAATAGCATGAACTTGATCAGTTAGATCATGTTTATCAATATTGATCTTAGCAACATCAAGTGCATCAGAACTAATATCAATAGCATCGACTTGAGCATTAGGAAATGCATTTGCACAAGCAATGGCGATACAACCTCCACCAGTGCACAAATCAAGAATATTAGATATCGAGTCTGGTTCCAAGAGCCAAGGCATGAATTGCTCTTGGATCAATTCTGCAAAAGGTGAGCGTGGAATTAAAACACGTTCGTCCACATAAAATGGCAAGCCTGCAAACCATGCTTCATGAGTAAGGTAAGGCACGGGTACACGATCAACAATACGTCGCTCGATCAGCTCTGCAATAGCTTGTTTTTCAGCACGAGTTAGGCGAGCATCAGCAAATAGATCGGGGAACTCAGTCGCCGGTAAATGAAGGCAATGTAAGATCAGCTGTAATGCATCGTTAAAAGCATCAGCATTGCCGTGGCCATAAAACAATTCAGCAGCATTAAATTGGGAAGTTGCCCAACGTAATACATCTCGCAAGGTGACTAGTTCTTCAACTACTGTCTGCTGAATTGAAGCCATGATTATTGAGTCACATCGACAAAGTGACCTGCAATCGCAGCGGCAGCAGCCATTGAGGGACTGACTAGATGTGTTCGGCCGCCTAGACCTTGACGGCCTTCAAAGTTACGGTTTGAAGTTGAGGCACAGTGCTCGCCAGACTCTAAGCGATCAGCATTCATGGCTAGACACATAGAACAACCAGGATCTCGCCATTCAAAACCAGCTTCAATAAATATCTTATCTAAACCTTCTTTTTCAGCTTGTTCTTTGACTAAACCTGAACCAGGTACGACTAGTGCCTGCTTTAGCGTTTCAGCAACATGGCCACCTTTAACTTCGGCGGCAGCTTGGCGTAAATCTTCAATCCGAGAATTAGTACATGAACCGATAAAAACGCGATCAAGTTGAATATCACTAATAGCTTGATTTGCAGAAAGCCCCATATACGTTAAAGCTTTTTCCATACCATTACGTTTAACTAAATCAGCTTCTTGGGCTGGATCGGGTACGTTTGCATCAACGGCAACCACCATTTCAGGAGATGTTCCCCAACTAACTTGAGGTTTAATATCTTCAGCCTTAAGTACCACTGTTTTATCAAAAAGGGCACCCTCATCTGAATGTAAGTCTTGCCATGCAGAAGTCGCCTTGTCCCAATTTGCAGCAGATGGAGCAAAAGGGCGACCTTTTAAATAATCAATGGTTGTATCATCAACAGCAATAATACCGGCTCGTGAGCCTGCTTCAATGGTCATATTACACACAGTCATTCGACCTTCCATGCTTAATGCTTGAATGGCTTCACCAGCAAACTCAATGGTATAACCTGTGCCGCCAGCAGTGCCTAATTCGCCAATAATGGCTAATACGATATCTTTAGCAGTAACACCCTGTCTAACTTGACCATCAACACGAACCAACATGTTTTTGGCTTTCTTTTGGATTAAACACTGTGTTGCCAAAACATGTTCAACTTCAGATGTACCGATACCAAAAGCTAAGGCACCAAACGCCCCATGTGTTGAAGTATGAGAATCACCACAAACTACAGTCATTCCCGGTAATGTCGCCCCTTGTTCAGGGCCTACAACATGAACGATACCTTGGCGAATATCGCCTAGATTAAATTCCGTCACGCCAAACTCTTTACAGTTTTTATCTAGCGTATCAACTTGTAAGCGAGCGACAGGATCAGTAATGCCCAGCTCACGATTGTTTGTGGGTACATTATGGTCTGGTGTCGCTAAAATAGAATCAAGACGATGTGGAACACGGTTAGCTATACGTAAGCCTTCAAATGCTTGCGGAGAAGTCACTTCGTGAACAAGTTGACGATCGATGTATAGGAGAGCCGTACCATTTTCATCGGTGCGGACAATATGTTGTTCCCATAATTTATCGTAAAGTGTTTTTGCAGTTGTCATAGTGGATACGTTTTTGTGATTTTAAAAGTGACGGTATTATATCGTATAAATAGAGTAAATAGATTGACTTCAAAGACACAAACTTTACAGAGTAAGAATATAAAGAAGAACTTTGTATGCTAGCAGGAGATATAACTGTGATCATTAAATTGACATGTGATGTTGATGAACTTCGTCATCCTCGAGATCTTTTATCGGGGATCTAAGGGGGCTGAGCATTAACACTGTTGGTAGATTCCCGATAAAAGATCTCGGGAATGACGGGCTGGCATATGCAGGAGTAGGGGGGATTTGGCAGTAATGCATGAATATATGCCAACATTAAATGAATATAAAGCGAGTACTAATCTGAGGATAATATGCGACTGAAGTCGCACCTACATAATAGTGTTATAAATAAAAACTCTGTGCTCTCCGTGTCTCTGTGGTGAGATTTTACAGAATGAACCTTAAAATTTAGGCAAAAAAAAACGAGTAGTCCGAAGACTACTCGTTTTCTTAATGCTTTTCAGGAAAAGTGATTATTCCATATTAGCGTGACGGTGACGCATTTCTTCTTCAGCAATACCGCGCTCATGGATTAGATGAGACACCATAGCTTCTAAGAAAATGAGTGTTGATAATTCAAACATAGTTCCCATAGGCATGCCCTTTGTAGCAGCAAAACTATCATTAGAACCGACTTGAATTGTCTGGTCAGCTAAATCACCAATCGTAGAGCTAGCTTTAGAGCAAATTAATACTACTTTAGCGCCTTCAGATTTGGCTTTATTAGTAAATGAAACAAGTTGAGTTGTTTCACCAGAGCCAGAGATAACGATTAATAAATCGCCTTCACGGATGCTCGGTGTACTAATCTCACCTTGAACAAATACTTCATAACCACTATGCATCAATCTCATCCCTAGGAAGTTACCAACCAGTTTTGAGCGACCTGCGCCTGTAATAAAGATGCGTTTGGCATCATCACACATTGAAACTAATGTAGCTTCGAGTGAATCATCAGTATCACCAAGGATATTAGTGATTTTATTTAAGAGTAGATCACGATGCATTGTATTATTCCTTATGCTGCGTCAACTAAAGCACGTAATTCTTTAGCTGAATCAGCTGGAGAATCTGCACCGTAGATAGCTGCACCAACAACAACAATGTTTGCACCAGCTTGAACTGTGCTTTGGATTGTGTCTTTGTTGATACCACCAGCAACTGAGATTTTAACATCTAAGCCAAGACCAGCAATTAATGCTAGATCAGCAAAAGGTGTTTGACCTGCTGCTTGAGCGTCAAGACCAGTGTGAACACCGATGATTTGTGCGCCGTTTGCTGCTGCTGCTTTAGCAACTGCTGCTTTATCTTCAACACCGATTAAATCGATTTGAGCTTCAGCATTGTTAGCTTTAGAAGCATCGATAACGCCTTGGATTGTAGCCATGTCAGCTGCACCCAAAACTGTAGTGATTTTACCACCAGCTTCGAAGAAAGGAGTTGATTCGTAACCACCAGCATCCATAGTTTTAAGATCAACTAAGATAGATTTAGTTGGGTGAGCAGCTACTAAAGCTTTAACAAGTTTAAGACCGTTGTATTTGATACAAGGTGTACCGATTTCTAAGATATCAACATAAGGTGCAACTGCTTCTGCTAATGCCATTGTTGCGTCAAAATCTAGAGAATCTAGAGCCATTTGGATTTGAGCCATGTTACATACTCCTAAAGTAGTAATTTAATATTTAGTACACGTTAAATACGCGACTAAGAACTATAGTTCATTAATTAGCATCATGTCAATTGAGCTAATTATTGAGAAATATCAGCCCAAGAATCAAATCAATTTGAAACTTGGGCTAACAAATTTTCCGAATTACTGACTAAGCTTCAAGCTCAGCAAGACGGTTAGCAAGCAATTCTTCAAGAACGCCTAATGCTTTAGCAAAACCATCAATACCTTCTGAAAGTTTTTCTGTAGCCATGCGATCTTCTGCGTGCATTGCATCAAATGTTGCTTTGTCCATATCGATTTTTACGATATCAGAGTTTGCAGCATTATCAGCAGATAATTTTTGTGGTAACTCACCTTCAGTTTGCTGTAATTCATCAAGCAATCCTGGAGAGATTGTTAATAAATCAACACCAGCTAATTCAGTGATTTCACCTAGGTTACGGAAGCTTGCGCCCATAACTTCAGTGTTGTAACCGAATTTTTTGAAGTAGTTGTAGATAGCTGTAACAGATACAACGCCTGGATCTTCGCTAGCAGCGTAAGATTCTGTACCGGTATCTTTTTTGTACCAATCAAGAATACGACCAACGAATGGTGAAATTAATTGGATACCATTTTCAGCACAAGCAATCGCTTGGTGCAAACCAAATACTAATGTTAGGTTTGTGTGGATACCTTCTTCTTCAAGAACTTTAGCTGCTTGGATACCTTCCCAAGTTGCTGCAACCTTGATTAAGATACGCTCACGAGATACGCCTGCTGCTTCGTATTGAGCAATAAGGTCGCGACCTTTCGCAATAGTTGCATCAGTATCGTATGACAAACGAGCATCAACTTCAGTCGATACACGTTGAGGAACGATTTCAAGAATTTTTAAACCAAATGATACAGCTAGACGATCAAAAGCTAATGTTACAACTTCAGCAGCTGATGCATCAGCACCTGCAGTATCACGAGCACCTTTCAATGTGTCATCAACAATCGCTTGATATTCTGGCATTTGAGCTGCAGCAGTAATCAAAGATGGGTTTGTTGTTGCATCACGTGGAGTGAATTGCTCGATTGCTGCAATATCACCTGTATCGGCAACAACAACAGTCATTTTTTTAAGTTGGTCAAGTAAATTTGCCATATCTAAAGATACCTTTATATATTTTGAAATTAAGAAACTAAGGCGGAATAGCTATACATATATACCGCGCTTAATTGGGGGCCATGTGAAGCAGTCGAGCCTGAAAAATTAAGACTCGCTGTATTCAAACAGCATCAATAACAGCCGTCTTAGCTGTTATTGCGGATGTATTTTTCTACGCCAGTAAGTGCTGGAGCACTAGCTTGGTTAAGAATGTAGCGAGCAACGCCAGTAAGAGCTGGAGCACTAGCTTGATTTTGAATGTAACGCTCAACACTAGACACTTGGCTGGCTGAGTTCGCTTGGTTGCGAATGTAGCGTTCAACACCTGTTAAACCATCTGAGGCAGCAGAAGACTGCTCTGAATCTGATGAAAACAAACCTTTGAAAAAGCCACAAATTGAAGCAAAAAGCCCTTTTTCACTCATGATGAATACCTCTTAAATATATTGATTTAACTCATTATCCATTAGTGGATAACATGATGGTTTAACTGATAGTTCTAATTGACCGAAGGATTATTTTCACCCTCCAGACAGTAAAAAAACGAGTGGCTAAAATAGCCACTCGCTCTTTCAATTTCTAAGACTCTAAAAAAGTCTTATGCTGCATCAACTAATGCACGTAATTCTTTAGCTGAATCAGCTGGAGAATCTGCACCGTAGATAGCAGCACCAACAACAACGATTGTTGCGCCAGCTTGAACTGTGCTTTGGATTGTATCTTTGTTGATACCACCAGCAACTGAGATGCGAACACCTAAGTTAAGGTCAGCAATCAATTTAAGATCAGCAAAAGGAGTTTGACCTGCTGCTTGAGCGTCAAGACCAGTGTGAACACCGATGATTTGTGCGCCGTTAGCTGCTGCATTAGTAGCACATGCTGCTTTATCTTTAACAGAGATTAAATCGATTTGAGCTTCAGCATTGCTTGCGTTAGAAGCTTCAATAACACCAGCCATTGTTGCTTTATCAGAAACACCAAGAACAGTACAAATATCTGCACCAGCTTCATAGAAAGGAGTTGATTCGTAACCACCAGCATCCATAGTTTTAAGATCAACTAGAAGTAGTTTGTTAGGGAATTTTGCTTTCAAAGCTGTAACAAGCTCAAGACCATTGTATTTGATACAAGGTGTACCGATTTCTAAGATGTCAACATAAGGTGCAACTTGCTCTGCAAGTGCTACTGTTGCGTCAAAATCTAGAGAATCTAGAGCCATTTGAATAAGTGCTTTTGCCATGTTGACATGCTCCTAAAAAGTAATTAAATAAAAAAATACGTTGAATATACGCCCCGAGAATATAAGCTAGCAGGGTTGTTTTTGTCAATTCCTTAGGTGGCTGATTAGGCTAAGAGTTAAGTATGTCGCTAGACAGGGTATCTTAATCTATGCCAAGCTATCATGACTAATTGTCGTTAAGCGCAATTTATTTGGATATTTTTAGGATTTTTGTAATAAAAACATGGATAAAATAGACGACGTTGCAGGTTTGATTATTGATATGGATGGTGTGCTTTGGCACGGTAATAATCCCATCGATGGCTTAGTAGATCTTTTCACTACGCTGAGAAAATGCTCCTTGCCATTTATTCTGGCCACCAATAATGCCAGCCTGACTCAGCAGCAATATGTTGATAAATTAAAGGTCATGGGAGTCGAGGTTTGTTTAGATGAGATATTAACATCCAGTATGGCGACTGCGAGTTATCTCGCTCAGCATTTACCCTCTAATCAAAGAAAGGTCTTTGTTATTGGTGAGGAGGGTTTGAAACAACCACTCGTCGAACAAGGTTTCACCCTTACTGAACTATATCAAGTGAACCAAGTTGAAAAAGGAATTACAGATCTCGGTGCAGATATCGTTGTTTCTGGTTTAGATAGAAAGCTTAGCTGGGATAAATTGGCAACCGCAACACTGAATATTAATGCGGGTGCAAAATTCTATGCCACCAACTCCGATACAACATTACCCACAGAGCTAGGCGAGGTAATGGGAAACGGGGGCACAATTGCAGCACTGGAAGCAGTGACAGGTGTTAAAGCCGTTAGTATCGGTAAGCCGGAACCAATTCTATATCAACAAGCATTAGAAAAATTAGGCACAACAGCTGACAATACCATTGCAATAGGAGACCGATTGAATACTGATATTCTTGGCGCAGTTAATGCTGGAATGCGTAGTATATTAGTTTTGACGGGAATATCTTCAGAACAGGATATTGCAGATGTTGATTATAGTCCGACTTGGGTAATGGCTGATATTACTGAAGTGGGTTCGACTTTAGTCGAACAATGTCGGACTAAAGTCCGACCTACAGGGTCTCGATAAAAGAACTCGGATAATGGGTATAAATTATATACTTTGAATATTTACGGCTATATAAGGATGCGACAAAATGAAAAAGATGATTAATGGTGTAGAGAGCTTATTAGAAGAGAGTCTTAATGGTTTTGCTCGTGCTCATAACGATATTATTGAGTTTAATCTTCAACCACATTTTGTGCGACGTAATGAAGAGTCAAAATCGGGAAAAGTGGCTTTAGTATCTGGTGGTGGCTCGGGGCATGAACCTTTACACACGGGGCTAGTGGGCAAAGGAATGCTCGATGCGGCTTGTCCCGGACAAATCTTCACCTCACCAACGCCAGATCAAATGATGGCAGCAGCAGACTCGGTTGAAAATGGTGGCGGCGTGTTATTTATTGTTAAAAACTATGCTGGCGATGTGATGAACTTTGAAATCGCTGCTGAAATGTTAGATTGTGAACATGCAACAGTATTAGTCAGTGATGATGTGTCCTTGCCTAAAGATCACAGTACAGGCCGTCGTGGTGTTGCTGGAACATTGATTGTTGAAAAAATTGTCGGTGCCGCTGCTGAACAGGGTGCAACCCTTTTAGAATGCAAAACATTAGGTGATAGAGTCAATAATGCGACCGCTTCAATGGGGGTGGCATTAACTAGCTGTACAGTCCCTGCTATTGGTCAACCAACATTTGATATTGGTGCGAATGAAATTGAAATGGGCGTGGGCATTCATGGTGAACGAGGTCGTGAACCTATGGACTTGGTCAGTGCTAGTGAAATTGTTGCACATTTAACGACAGCAATTGACGAAGACTTACAACCTCAAAAAGGTCAGAAGGTTTTATTGCATGTAAATGGCTTTGGTGCGACACCGCTGATGGAGTTATATCTGATCTACGATCTTGCTGCAGCGTATTGGGCAGAACGTGGTATCGATATTGAACGATCAT
>Ga0209495_1000644_pt1 | contig 26438 bp, 23 predicted proteins | sample EN1Hudsemesocosm_FD_184629 | JGI IMG/M metagenome (GOLD analysis project Ga0209495, IMG submission 184629) | Methane-oxidizing microbial communities from mesocosms in the Hudson Canyon - EN1E Hudson Canyon (SPAdes) (version 2) | ecosystem: Environmental > Aquatic > Marine > Cold seeps | place... | reverse complement strand
CGACTGTTTCCTGTTCGCCCGTTGCCATTGTTTTCACACCAACTACCTGTTGGTTTATTTCATCATCACCCAGAATAAGCGTCCAACGCGCTCCACTCCGGTCTGCTCGTTTAAATTGGTTCTTAAAGCTACCACCACCACAATGTGTGATCAACTTCAAATTTTCAATTTGGTCACGTAATGTTTCTGCAAGTATCAGTGATTGCTTAGCTGCACTCTCGCCTACAGCTACAAGGTATACATCTACAGAAGGTATCTTCGGTAGGGCATCTGTTGCTTCTAATAATGAGATTAAGCGCTCAATACCAATGGCAAAACCAATTGCAGTTGAGCCCTTGCCACCGAGTTGTGCAACTAAACCATCATAGCGGCCGCCGGCACAAATTGTTCCTTGCGAACCCAATTGATCAGTTACCCATTCAAATACTGTCTTGCCATAATAGTCTAAGCCACGAACTAAGCGTGGATTGACTTCATAGGCTAATCCAGCATCATCTAAACTTTGGCATAGCGTTTCAAACTCTTGACGAGACTCATCATCTAAATGGTCAATAAGTTTAGGTGCAGCATCATTTAATGCCTGCATTGCTGGGTTTTTGCTATCTAAAATACGTAAAGGGTTACTATGTAAACGACGTTGGCTATCTTCATCCAATTCATCTTGATGGCTTTCAAAATAGGCAATTAATACATCACGATAAGCTAAACGTGCTTCAGTTGAACCCAATGAGTTAATTTGTAATGTAGCGCCCGTTAGACCTAATTTCTTCCAAATTCGAGCAGTCATCAAGATCATTTCAGCATCAATATCAGGGCCATTAAAGCCATAAGCCTCAACACCAACTTGATGGAACTGACGATATCGCCCCTTTTGTGGACGTTCATGACGGAACATTGGGCCCATATACCAAAGACGTTGCGTTTGATTCAATAAACCATTTTGCATAGCAGCACGAACACAGCCAGCTGTGCCTTCAGGGCGCAATGTAAGTTGGTCACCATTACGATCATTGAAGGTATACATTTCTTTTTCAACAATATCAGTTACTTCACCAATAGAACGGCAAAATAACTCTGTTTTTTCAACGATTGGGAAACGAATTTCTTGATAACCATAGCCTGACAACACTTCTTTAAGTGCTGTTTCAACGGCTTGCCAATATGGGGTTACTTCAGGAAGGATGTCATTCATCCCTCTAATAGAACGGATAATCTCTGCCACGCTTAACTCATGTCCTTTATAGGTATAATTTTTTCTGGATGCGAAACTTGTTGTTGTCGTGCAATTCTACCCCGAATCTCACGTTCCAATTCATCAACGATAGTTTCATTATCAACTTTATGATCTGGCTTACCATCAACATAAAGTAAGTTTGGTTCGCCACCGGTTAAGCCCACTGCCGCTTCTTTTGCTTCACCAGGTCCATTTACAATACAACCGATAACAGCCACATCCATTGGCTCTAAAATATCTTCAAGACGACTTTCTAATTCATTGACGGTTGAGATAACATCAAACTGTTGACGTGAACATGATGGACAAGCAATAAGGTTTATACCCTTATTTCTAATTCTTAAGCTTTTAAGGATATCAAAGCCCACTCGAATTTCTTCGATTGGATCCGCGGCCAGTGATACTCGAATCGTATCACCAATTCCTTGTGAAAGAAGCATTCCTAGACCAATAGCTGATTTAACAGATCCAGAACGCAATCCACCTGCTTCGGTGATGCCCAAATGTAACGGTTGTTCGATCTGACCGGCTAATTTTTGATAAGCATGAACAGTCATAAATACATCAGATGCTTTTAAACTCACCTTAAACTCAGGGTAGTTTAAACGGTCAAGAATATCGATATGTCTTAGAGCTGATTCAACAATGGCATCTGGAGTAGGCTCGCCATATTTCTTTTGTAAATCTTTTTCTAATGATCCAGCATTAACACCGATTCGAATTGGAATACCATGATCACGAGCACTATCTACTACTGCTCGAACCCGATCTTCTCGACCAATATTTCCTGGGTTAATTCTTAAACAATCAACACCCAACTCAGCAACACGTAGGGCAATCTTATGATCAAAGTGAATATCAGCAACTAAAGGAATATCAACACGCTGTTTAATCTTACCAAAAGCCTCAGCAGCATCCATTGAGGGTACAGATACTCGAACGATATCTGCGCCTACACCTTGCAGTGCTGTGATTTGTGCAACAGTCGCCTCAACATCGCAGGTTTCAGTATTGGTCATACTCTGTACAGCAATCGGAGCATCGCCACCAATAGGCACATTGCCCACCATAATTTGGCGTGATTTGCGACGAATAATAGGTGATGGTACTGACATTTAAGATTCAGCTCCTAAAGTAAATTTAGCCACATCGCCACGTATATGCGGTGCTAAATCAAAATCAGCCTTGTTCACTTTCATAGTGACAGCTGATGCTCGGCCCAGAGACAAACTTAGTGGTGCTTGGCCACTTAACTCAATATTCGTATTGGCACTCATTACTTTATTAAGCAAAATTTGACCCTTGGCATCCGTCACATTGACCCAACAATCCTCAGAGAAGTTGAGTTCAATATTAGTTTCTGAATCGGCTGGAGGAATCGGGTTAACCTCCGCTATTACTTCTGCTTCAACGATCTTAATATTTTGGTCATTAGCTATATTTTCCACAACGATTTCAGTAGGTTCTGCAACCACTTCAGGAGTGGCCTCTACTGCTTGCTCTATTATAGGCAATACTGCGTTATTGCTATTTTCATCACTGATTTGCTCTGTTGGAATAATAGCTTCCACCACACTACTGCTAAACGAATTAGTTTCTGCTACTGGTTCGACAGTCTCAACAGCTAGGTTTTCTTCAGTTACTAACTCTGACTCATATTGCAACCACTGCTGATATGCAAACCAAGTAATGACAGCAAGAAGAAGAATTAATAATACTTTAAACCAGGGAAAGCCTTTATTTTCTATGAGCCGTGCAACATTATTTGATAATGGAGTTTCAAGTTCAGATGTTTCATATTCACGGTTAAATTCCACTAAGAATTCTTCTTCTGACAAACCTAGAAACTTCACATAACTAATCAAATAACCTCTAGCATAAGCACGACCATGTAATTTTCCCCACTGGCCTGTCTCTAAAAAACTTATATTCTCTCTCACCAGTCTTAGTTGAGATGAGACCTCAGGAATAGTTATGTTTTTGGCTTCACGTGCTAGACGCAATCGTTCGCCGATACTAAGCGGTGCCTCTATCTGTATTTCTTCATTATTAACATCAGTCATCGCTAGTATTGCCCTTTCTTAACTTGCTGTGCCTCATCAGAATCTGGATAGTTTGCTCTTAATAGCAATGCATAACTTGCTACAGCATCTAGGTCTTTTAGCTTATTTTCAATTTGAATCGCAGTAAATAATGCCGATGGAGTCCAGTTGGCAACGGCTTGATAGCGCTGAATATATGAACGAGCGTCTTCATAATCGATATTCAAAAATCGTAACTGTGCCATTTGTAATAATGACTTACTCAAATTTGGATTAATTTGTAAGGCTTTAAGAAAGTATTTTTCAGCGAGCGTTTGATCTGGAATTCTATTTGCACACATTCCAGCATTTTCAAGCGCTTGAGCTTTATTAGCATACAAAGGATTTTTAACCGCTTCTAAAAAATGCTGTTCTGCTTCGTCATATCGCTCTTGCCCGCACAAAAAGGCGCCATAATTATTTTGTGCAGCTGAATATGTTGGGTCACGCTGAACAGCTTGCTTGAAATGATACTCGGCTTTATCCATCTCTTCCAAACGCTGGTAGAGCAATGCAATTGTATTATGAGCACTTGGTAAATTAGGGTTTTGTTGTAATGCTTTTTCTAATTTAGCTAATGCAATTTCATAATCGCCACGTTGTAAATAATTCAATCCCAAGCGGACATTGATTTCTGCTGCTTTTGCATCAGGGGTAGCATGCACTGTAGGACGTGTACTTCCTGCGTTTGTACAAGCTACTAACCAAAGACTAATAACCGCAACAACACTCATTTTTGTCACTTTATTCATCATTGAAATGTCACCACTTTCTGTTCCGCTAATCGTTGAGTTCGTTTGGTTTTATCTTGTACTTCACCCGCTAATTGTCCGCATGCTGCAACAATATCATCACCACGTGTTTTTCTAATCGTAGCAACAAGTCCCTCATCTGTTAACAGATTTTGGAAACGTTTAATGACGTTTCTCGATGAACAAATATAATCTGTCCCAGGGAAAGGGTTGAAAGGAATAAGATTTATTTTAGTTGGTAAGCCCTTGAGAATACGAATTAAATCTTTAGCATCTTGTGGCGAATCATTAATGCCCGCTAGCATGACATATTCAATAGTGATGTGTCGACGCTGCTGAACATCTACATAGCGTTTACATGCCGCAAGTAACTCTGCGATAGGGTATTTGTCATTCAGTGGGATGATTTCACTGCGTAATTTATCGTTAGCCGCATGCAATGAAATCGCTAAACTAACATGACAATCTTCACGTAATTTATCAATCATCGGTACCATGCCAGATGTGCTTAATGTCACTCTGCGCCATGAAATTCCATAAGCTAAATCATCTCGCATCAAATTCATTGATGAGATAACATTATTATAATTTGCTAAAGGTTCTCCCATGCCCATCATAACGACATTGGTAACAACACGATTTCCTTTGGGCTCTTTACCTAAAGTTTCGTTCGCTAACCATAATTGACCAATAATTTCACTAGACTCTAGATTACGGTTAAAACCTTGCTGAGCCGTAGAGCAAAATGTACATGCTAGAGCGCAACCTACCTGAGAGGATACACATAACGTTCCGCGACCATCTTCAGGGATATAAACTGTTTCAATTGAGTTACCACAAGATAATTTAATTATCCATTTCCGAGTACCATCCGTTGATAAATACTCTTGCAGTACTTCGGGCGGGGTAATTTCGGCAGTCTCAATCAATTTTTGTCGCAAGACTTTGCTCAAATTTGTCATTTCAGCAAAATCTACGACTCGGTATTGATGTATCCATTGCATTAGCTGACGCGCACGAAAGGGTTTTTCACCGATATCGGCGAAAAACTCTTCCATACCCTTAAGATCTAAACCTAGTAGGTTTGTGCGCGTCATAATGCTATCGAATTCTTATCGAGTACGAGCGCAAAGTTGATCTTCCGTGAAGAAGTATGCAATTTCACGTGCTGCACTTTCAGTTGAATCTGAACCATGTGCCGCATTTTCATCAATGCTTTCAGCAAAATCAGCACGGATAGTGCCAGCATCAGCATCTGCTGGGTTTGTTGCACCCATCAAATCACGGTTAGTTAATACTGCATTTTCGCCTTCTAAAACTTGAACCATTACAGGACCAGAAGTCATAAAGCTAACTAACGCACCAAAGAATGGGCGTTCGCTATGTTCAGCGTAGAAGCCTTCAGCTTGTTCTTGTGATAAGTGAATCATGCGTGCTGCAACGATGCTTAATCCTGCTTTTTCGAAACGAGCATAAATATCGCCAATTACGTTTTTTGCTACTGCGTCAGGTTTAATGATAGAAATTGTACGTTCAATCGCCATTGTGGGGCCCCATTTAGGAAGTTTAATAAAAATCACGCTATTCTATCATTATTAGGTCTAGCATTCCCCTTATTTAATACAGAATTCATTATAAATTCACTTTCTTTTTGGAATTCCATCTTAAAACAATTACTATCTAATTAATTCTATCCATTTAGCAGACGATTGTATTCTTTATGAACACACCATTTAAACGTATCGGCCTCTTTATTCGTAAAGATGATCCCGTTATGGAAAATGCAGTAATTCAAGTGACTGAATTTTTATTATCCAAGTCTCTTACCGTTGTTGTTAACGAACCCTTAAATTTTTTGACGCATTTAGATGTCGTTTCAATAAATGATTTTCCCCAAAGCTGTGATCTCACTATCGCTATAGGTGGTGATGGTACATTACTGTCTGCTTCTCGTGCATTATCAGGTAAAAACCTGCCTATCGTAGGTATTAATGTTGGACGACTAGGTTTTCTTGCTGACGTTACCCTCGCTAAATTAGAACAACAATTATCTCAAATATTAGATGGGAACTACCGCGAAGATACACGATTCTTAATGCACGCTTCTGTTCTTAATAGTCATGAACACCCTGTTGGTAAAGCAATGAATGATGTCGTGGTCCATACTCATCAAAGTCTTCATATGATTGAGTTTGAAACTTATATCAATGGACGATTTCTTAACAGTCAACGGGCTGATGGGCTTGTTGTTGCCACGCCTACTGGCTCTACCGCCTATGCGATGTCTGCAGGTGGCCCCATCCTTGATGTTAACCTAGATGCACTTGTTTTGGCTTCTGTCTGTCCTCACACATTAAGTAACCGCCCTCTCGTAGTTGCCGCTAATAGTGTGATTGACATTGTCATAAGTGAAAATAATACCAGCTCGGCTATGGTGACCTGTGACGGTCGCCCAGGCCATATTTTGCAACCTGGTGATACTGTTAGAATTGAACGGCATCCTAGCGACATCACTTTATTACATTTAGAAAACCATGATCATTATTCAATTTTGCGAGCCAAACTTGAATGGGGTCGTAAACTCACATGATTACCAACCTAAGTGTTCGCCACCTTGCTGTTGTTGATGATATTGAACTTGGCTTCCCACAAGGAATGACCTCTCTAACAGGAGAAACAGGTGCAGGTAAATCAATATTAGTTGATGCTCTTGGCCTAGTTTTAGGCGATCGTGCTGATTCTAAAATGATTCGTCACGGCCAAGATCGCGCTGAAATATCAGCTAGCTTTGACACTCAAAACAATCAGATATTGCAGCGCTGGTTAATCGATCAAGAATTAGATGATGATGAACAATGCAACCTTCGTAGAACAATCACCAAAGACGGTCGTTCACGTGCCTATATCAATGGTCGAACAGTCCCCCTGACTCAATTACGAGAAGTCAGTGAGCGAACAATCGATATTCATGGTCAACATGCTCACCAATCTTTGGTGAGACCCGACACTCAGAGACTCTTGCTAGATACGGTTGCCAAAACCAAGCCTTTATTAGATGAGTTAGCCCAAGCTCACGGCCACTGGCAATCTCTACAGCAGCAATTAAATACATTAAAGCAGCAAAGTAGTGATCAATCTGCTCGTCTCGATTTAATACAATATCAAGTACAAGAACTTGAACCATTAGAATTAACAGATGAAAGTGTTCAAAAGTTATTGATTGACCAGCAACAACTTTCTCATGCTTCTCAGCTGATCCATAGTGCAGAATCAGGTGTGTATCAACTATTTGACCAAGAACAAGGCTCAGCTTACAGCATCATCTCTGGGGTTCTTTCAGATTTAGAAAGGCAGCAGGATATTGAGCCACAATTTTCTAATATTGTAGAAACGCTTAACTCAACCATTATCCAGCTTGATGAATGTGGTACCGAGCTACATCACTATATCGAACATACGGATAACGATCCCGTTCGTCTTGATGAAGTTGAATCTAGAGTAATGACATTACATAACCTTGCTCGTAAACATCAGGTTGAAATTGAAGCGCTTCCTTCTCACTATCAGGCTTTATGTGATGAATTAACAGCATTAACTAAGCTTGATAGCCATAATGAACAGTTACAACAACAGTTAACTGAGCAAGAAAAAATTTGCCTAGACTTATGCAAAAAAATAAGTGAACAACGTAAAAAGACAGCAGGCCCTTTAGCCAAAAAAATTACTGCTTCTATTAAAGAGTTGGCCATTCCCAATGGCCGTATTGAATTTATACTCACACCTATGGCCAATGAGAATTTTAATGAAACTGGCTCAGACCAAATACAAATTTTGGTGAGCACTAACCCAGGCCAAGAAGCTGGAGAATTAGGTAAGGTTGCATCTGGTGGTGAGTTAGCGCGAATCAGTCTCGCAATTCAAGTGGTAACAGCAGGGACCCGCAGTGTTCCAACCCTTGTTTTCGATGAAGTTGATGTTGGTATCGGTGGGGGAATTGCAGAGATTGTCGGACAACATCTCCGTCAATTGGGCTCCACACAACAAGTTATTTGTATCACACACTTACCCCAAGTGGCTGCTCAGGCACATCAACAACTTCAAGTCAGCAAACAACACTCTGCCAACAGTACACATATTGATGTAGTGGAATTGAACACCGAGCAGCGCATTGAAGAAATTGCTCGAATGCTGGGTGGTGTTAACTTAACTGAGAAAACGCGGCTTCACGCAGAAGAAATGCTGACTCAAGTAGATACCCACTGAATCGAGCATCTTCATCTATCATGGGTATAAACTACACTGTTTGGCAATGACGACATATCCCGTAAATATATAAACTATGATCCGTCATTTCAAAGCCTTTTTCTGCCGCAATAGCACGTTGACGCTGCTCGATCACATCATCAACGAACTCTTCAATTCGATTACAGCGAACACATAACAAATGGTCGTGATGTGAGCCATCCTCAAGTTCAAATACAGCATGACCACCATCGATACTAAGACGAGACACTAGTCCCGCACCTTCAAACTGGGTTAATACACGATAGACGGTAGCCAGCCCAATTTCTTCGCCCATTTCTAATAATGCTTTATACACATCTTCCGCACTCATATGTCTTTGAGCAGCTGTTTCTAAAATTTCCAACACTTTTAAGCGCGGCAATGTCACTTTTAGACCCACTTTTCTTAAATCTTGGCTTTCCATTGTGATTGTGCCTCGTCGAAACAGCGTGATTAGAGTATCATCGCAGCTTGGTAAATAAATAGTGATAGTTAATATAAATGAAAACCTTTCTCATTTACACCTTTTCCGTCTTAATTATTCTTCTTAGCGGTTGTAATAAAGATAAAATACCTGGCGTTTATCGTATCGACATTCAACAAGGCAACGCTGTTGATCAAGAAATGGTTAATAAACTCAAGCCTGGAATGACTAAAAACCAAGTAGCTTATGTACTAGGGACTCCGCTTATTATTGATACATTCCACCCTAATCGTTGGGACTATATCTATAGCTTCCACCCTGGCAATGGCAAACGGGAACAACGCACCTTAACCGTATATTTCACTGATGATGAAAAGTTGAGTCATTTAGAAGGTGATACTCGTACAGTTGCGCGCGAAGATCTACCTCAAGCTGAAAATAAAGATACCAATGTTGCAGTACCGTTAAATGAGAAGGAAACGGGATTCTTCCAAGGTATATTGAATTCTGTTGGCCTTGGCGAAGATGAGCCAGACACTATAACTTCCGATGAAGTTAAAGCAGAAGCTGAGGAGGCAACACAAGAAGCTACTGAAAAACCAGCTGAAGAATAGTTAACATCGATAATGAGCTTTGCAACAAGCAAGGCTCTATTAGATTAATCCTCTTTCACCACTTCAAATGCGCCCGTCTGAGAGTTAAAGCACAGCAAGTCACCGGTTGGAATATCAAAATACCACCCATGCAGACTTAACGTTCCATTCTCTGCACGCTCACGAACACAAGAAAATGTCATCAAATTAGCTAAAGATTCAAGAATCGCTCTCTGCTCACAGGCTTTAAGCTGGGCTTCAGGCGATGCGCTAGGCAATTTATCTTTAACCCATTTTTTTGCAGATGCAGCAATCGAAACCCATGAATGTATAAACTGCGATTGATCAGACCCATCATCTTCCCACAAAGCTTTAATACCGCCGCAGCTTGCATGCCCCATCACAATAATATTTTCAACTTCTAGGCTATTTACAGCAAATTCTAGGGCAGCACTTGTACCATGATAGTGTCCATCGTTTTCACACGGTGGAACTAAATTGGCCACATTTCTGATAGTGAACAAATCACCAGGATTACAATCCGTTAAAATCGCAGGATCAACACGAGAATCACAACAGGCCACCATCAACGTTTTAGCTGGTTGGCTGCTTTTCATACTTTCATAGAGGGCACTATCGTTACCAAAATATTGCTTATGAAAACGTTTAAAACCATCTAATAATTTTTCTGTACTCGCCATATTTGTTTTATCTCAAAAACTGTAAAAAAGGATTCGTCATCAATTCATCAGATAACGTTGTAACTGGACCATGTCCACTGTGTACTCGTAGAGTTCCAGGTAAAGTCATTAAGCGTTGTAAACTTTCTTGCATCAGTGAATGATTTCCCATCGGTAAATCTGTTCGACCAATACTACCTTTAAACAAGGTATCACCGACAAAAATATCTTGGTCATCATAATAACAACCCTGCCCAGGCGTATGACCCGGTGTTGAAATAAATCTCAGCGTGCTCTCACCAATTTCAATCTTATCCCCATCATCTACCAAGGTATCAATTCGTCCACACGGCCTATTCATATGCGATGCGCCAAACCAATCCCCCTGCCTAGGCAAGGTATCAAACAGTGGCTGTTCTAAACGAGGTAGATATGTCTTTGCATCAAAAGTGCTCTGTAAAGACATCAATGAGCCTGCATGGTCGAGATGACCATGAGTAAGTAATATTGCTTCAATATCAGGAACGGGATCAAGTGACTGTATGCGTTCAAGCAGTTCGTCACTTTCTCCAGTATCGATAATGGCACATTTACCTGTTGCCTCATCTTTTAATAAGTAAGTGTTAACCTGAAAGGCACCCACAGTGAAGCATTCAACTTCCATACTTTAAATAAGTTCTTTATGAGTTATTTATTAGCGTCATACCATTTTTTGCTTGTTTCACGAGCTTTAACAGTATTTGCTTGATACCATTTGCTCTTAATGCTCTTCTGACGAATTAACTCGATATTGGCTTCATACCATTTCTTCTTACTTTCAGCATAAGGATCAGCAAGTGTATTTGCTTCATACCACGGCGAGCTGTTTCGACTAGCGCGAGCGGCTTCAAGGTTTGCTTCAAACCATTTTTTCTTAATATCGGCATGTGGATTCACATTTGCTTCATACCACGGTGTACCCGTCTCTTCGCTACTCTCTTGCTGGTTAGCTTCATACCACTTATGTTGATTAGCGCGAGCTGTTTCAAGGTTTGCTTTGTACCACTTCTTCTTCATGTCCGCATGAGGATCGGCATTTACATTTGCTTCATACCAAGGCACATCGGCTTTATTAGCGTCATACCATTTTTTACGATCCTCTCGAACCGATTCTACAGCCGCTTTTAAATTAGCTTGATACCATTTTTCTTTAGCATCTAGATGTTCAACCAAGTTAGCTTCATACCAAGGTGTTCCACCAACGCTAGAATGTGGGGCATTGGATTCATACCAATGATTATCTGATGTTTCAACAGGCTCTTTACTCGCTTGATACCACTTCTTACGACTCTCTCGTGCCGTCTTCAGGTTAGCTTCATACCACTTAGCTTTAATATCCATTGTGCTCATGATTAAGACCTCAACATTATATTTATGATTCTGATACTACATGAGTTGAAGATAAGTTAACAAGGTATTTAAGCTTTTAAAGCAATTTATTCAAAGCAATGTTTCTCAGCTTTAACCTGCTGCAACATAGCTATCTGCTGCTCTACCTGTAATACCCGGCGTCCTTCTTTTTCTTCCACCAAAGCCGAATAGCCTAAATAGGCAAACCCTAATAAACCTTTAACGATATGCACACTATCAAACGCGATGACAGTAGTCGCTATTTTATTATAGTCATCTTGATAAAACCCATCTTTATAACTATAACGATAAGGATGTAAATAGCGAATTGCATTATCTATATCGACACAACTTTGATTACGAATATCATCCGTAGGACTTACTACTGGAGGTTCAAAGTAAATGGGTTCTAATGGTATTGGTGGCATAGGTAAAGCTTGGATAGCAGGCGCAACAACAATCGCCAGTACCACCAAGATACTTGTTAAATAAGATTGAGATGTCATTTATTCCAAACTCCGTGTGAACACTATGACTTTGTTATCGGCAGCTCGACACAAAACTCCACCCCACTTTGCCAATTTATGGCTTCTACTTTGCCATGATGAGTTTCGGCAATTAACTGAACAATATATAAACCTAAACCCAAATGAGGTAAGTTCGACTGAGGTACCGATTGACGAATGGATACCATAGGTTGAAATAACTGCTCTGACATTTCATCTGGCAAATGAACGCCTGTATTTCTCACCTTTAGAACACAGTTCTTCTCACCTCGGCTTAAACTCAACACAATAGCAGTGTTAGCCTCGTGGAAATCTACCGCATTACTAATTAGCTTATCTAACATTTGCACAATTAATTCTTGTGCCCCATTAATAGTCACGTTCTCATTGAATGACTCTAACTCAATACGAGTATTGGCATAAAGGTCCTGATAGGCTGGCACAACATCTTGCAGTAACTGTTTAAGGTCAAACTCCACCAGCGATACAGTATTAACGGTTTGCTCAAGCCGGCTGGCTTCACTCATTCTTGCCACAATATTATTTAGCCGTTCACTTCCTGTACGTGCTCTATTGATATAAATAGACCTGTCATCAGGATCACTTTCTAAATGCTCTAATGATGTACGAATAACAGCTATTGGGGTTCGAAGCTCGTGTGCTAGGCGAGAAGCTAAAGCTTCAAGATAATGTGTATAGTTTCCTAGCCTTTCAAATAGATGTTCAAAGCCCTGCCTCAATTCACCTAATTCATCATATTCCACTCTTTGTGAAAACTGCTTAGTCACTCTTCCATCGCCATTAACAACCGATGAAACATCTCGGTTAAGCCTCCTAATACGAAAAGATAAGCGACTGGCAAAACCAATTAAAATGATAAGTACAAGTGCCAACACTAACATTGTTGTATTAAGTAATGCGGTCACAGCCTGATTCTGTAATCCTAGAATGACATTTGTATTCTGTTCTGCAACGATAGCACCCACTGTCACACCATCAATGTTCACCGGCTGGGAGGCAACAATTGTTACATTATTATCCCCCTGTGATTTCCTTAGCTCTGTTTGAGAACTACCTCTCAATGCTGAACTAACAGCATCACCTGAGATGACTGCTTGCTCATGTGATAATGATTCATCATCTGATACAGTCTGCTTTAAAAGTAACTGATAAAACAGGTCCATTACAGAATTCAACTTCGGTTCATCCATTACCACAGCACCTTGACCTGCAGCAGCCATAATCTGATATTTACTATCCACCAGCCAGAGTCTAACGCCATCTGTAGCCATATCTGATAAGAGAGCAGACATTGCCAATGAAGGTAATAATAATGTGCTAAAAAAATCACTATCTCGCACATCCCCTAATCCAATAACTTGAGGCCTACCCTGCTCTTCCTTATCAATATCGACAACAGCAAGGGCCATAGAAGATGAAACCATTTTCAAGGGTAATTTAAATTCTACTCGATAGCCGTATGGTGAACGTTGCCATACAGCTTTTAGCCCCATTTGACGTTGAATAATAACGGGGTCTTGATAGTTACCTATATATTCATAGGCATTAATGGAACCAAATGAACTACTACTTAATATATATCTATGTATCCTCTGCTGAGGATCTACGACAGCAATAATAATCGCATCAGACCCATGTCGCTGTTGCTTATAGGGATCACGAAAAACAATTGAATCATCGACTACATCTAATAAAACAATTAATGATTGTCCTTGCTGAGCAGAAAGATAACGAACAGATACATCTTGAGGATCAATATTCTGACTTGGGATTAATTGATTTGATGATTCAAATGACTTTAATAGCGAGCTATAAGCCGACCAATCATCCTGATAACCATCTATTTGAACCAGATTGGGTATGCGAATAACAGTCGTCGCTTCAACATTAGATTTACTTTCTAATAGTGCTTGCCGTTCATTAAAACTATTCGGGTACTGACTAACTAATATCGCACTTGCTTTAGCAATGGTAGCCATTGCATGTGCTTGCTGCTGCTGCAATAAATCTTCAACAGCTTGAATGTAACGTACGCCCAACCATGGAAGTAATAATAAGATCAGTGAAGCTAGTAGTAATTTACTACGTAGTTTCAGACGAATACTAGACCCAATAGGCATTATTCTTTATGACTCAATCCAGCGGTAACCTAGGCCATAGACAGTTTCTATCGCTGAAAAATCATCATTAACTGCTTGAAATTTCTTTCTAATCCGCTTGATATGAGAACTAATAGTATCTTCATCAACAAAAATATTGGCCGCCTGCATTAATTGCTCTCGTGTTTTAACATGGCCAATAAAACGTACTAAAGCATGAACCAACCAAAACTCAGTGACAGTTAAAGATACAGGCTTACTTGAGAAAGTTACCACCATCCGGTCACTATCTAGCACTAACTCACCTTGAGTAATTAAATCACCCGTTACTTCTGGTGTTTTCATCATTTCTAAGCGACGAAATAAGGCTGCAATTCTTGCCTGTAAATGTGACAAACCAATATCTTTAGTTAAATAATCATCCGCACCTAAGCGAAAACCTGACACGGTATCTAACTCACTATCTCGCGCAGTTAAGAAAATAATCGGTAATAATTCTGACATCGCACGTAAATCGCGACATAAATCAAAACCACCTTCAGGTTCATCATTTAAGCCGATATCGATAATAGCCAACTCTGGTAAGCGTTGCTGAAAAGCCTCATAAGCAGTGCTTCGACGGTCATAAGTTGATACCTCATAGCCCTGTCGCCTTAGTGCCTCAGCATAATTATCTCGAATAGCCGGCTCATCTTCGACAATTGCAATTCTACGTCCCATCGGTTGATTTCCTTTCGTTGCCTTTTTTCTGCCACATTTTATCGTTACATCGCCAAAATCGCGACCTTATCCTGCCATCTAGCTGCTGTTTAATAACACTCACTCGGCGCAGAAATTGATTTCAAAACTCCCTTATTGCACGTCATGGATGACACGCTGAACCAATTACTTAAAATGGAGAATAACATGTATAAAAAAGCACTATACCTAAGTTTATTATTAGCAAGCAGCCCGACAATTATGGCAGATAGTTTTTACCACACCGATCCCATTGAAACAAAAACACACCATGAAGTAACTACAGGCGGAATAGGTTTAGTCATCGGTAGTATTGCTGGAGGACCTATTGGTGCAATTATCGGTGGTTCAATGGGCGTCATGACAGGTCATCAACAAACCAAGACTGATACAATTAATCTGCAACGCCAATCTATTTCAGAGTTAGAAAAAGAACTCAGTCAGACGATGAATAAATTGTCTCAATCACAGAAAGATACACAACTATCAGTAACAGAAACTAAAAAACTTGAGGCACAATACCAACAAGCCATTCAACAACACCGTGAAGCGTTAATGCAATTTGCGAATGGTTATCAATTTGATATTTACTTTATGACCAATAGTGATGTTATTACAGCTCATTCTCAGCAAGGTTTAATTAAGCTCGCTGCATTACTGAAAAATAACGAACATATCTACGCCCAAATTGAATCACACAGTGATTGGCGCGGTAGTAATGATGCCAACTGTCTATTAGCAAAAGAACGTCTTTCCGCAGTTACCGATCAATTAGTTCAGGCTGGCAGCCAATCAGACCAACTCCTTGCTACAAACTATGGTGAACATGCCAATATTAATCAAGATTCGTGGGGCGATGAATTATTTTATGACCGCCGTGTCACCATCACCTTAAATTATTTTGAATAAGTAAACACATTCACTACTCTTGGACTTTAATACAGACTCATATGTCTCATAACCATTCAAAGTCCAGCTTTGTAGGTTGAGTCTTAACTCAACACTGTTGGACTAAAGTCCAGCCTACCGCAGTCAGAGCTTGTAGTTCCTCCCTGCTGCTGGAAAGATCTTAGGTAATTCACTAAGAGTCAGAATCATCAGATTCTGACTCTTTTTCATGTTTATGAATATCGACCCATAACTGCAATCGTTCAGCAATAGCCGCATTAAATGAATCTTCAGGATATTCTCCCTCTTCATTTAGTTCGCCCACTGTCATTCCTGACAATAAACCCAGCGCCTGATCAACAGTATCTATTGCATGAATATAAAATTGTTCATTCGCTACGGCATCAATCACATCTTGTCGTAACATTAAGTGTTGAACATTACTGCTTGGAATTATCACTCCTTGCTGCCCAGTTAGCCCTAAGATAGAACAAACATCAAAAAAACCTTCTATCTTTTCGTTCACACCACCAATAGCTTGAACTTCTCCACGTTGATTCATTGAACCTGTAATCGCTAGTGATTGATTTAAAGGCTGCTCTGCAATTGCTGACAATAAGGCACATAATTCAGCCACTGTGGCACTGTCTCCATCTACTTCACCATAGCTTTGTTCAAAAACAAGGCTCGCGGCCATAGATAAAGGTTTGTCTTTGGCATAGGTTGAACCAAGATAACCACTCATAATCAACATGCCTTTTGAATGTAGCTCTCCCCCTAATTCGACTTCACGTTCAATATCTAAAATTTCACCATCACCAAAACGACAGTTTGCTGTTACTCGTGAAGGCTGAGCAAAACTCAACTCACCAATAGACAAAACCGATAAAGCATTCACTTGACCTACCTCTTCACCAGATACATCAATACGGGTAATATTGCGTTTAATATGCTGATATAAGTCACCACGTATACGATCAACACGTTGTTCACGGCTATCTAAAGCTTGAACAACATCTTCTCGTGACACGAGCTGTGCTTGGCGTTTACGTGCCCAATAACATGATTCACGTAATAAATCAGTCATCCAACCAAGGTGTAAAGAAAACTTGCGGTTATCTTCTATTGATCGTGCTGCCTGCTCAATTACCTTAGCTACCGCATCTGCATTTAAATGCATTAAGCCTTCGGTTTGAACGGTACTACCAATCAATCGAGCATAAAGTAAATGATTTTCCTCTGTACGCTCCATTTGCTCTTCAAAATCAGCAACGACTTTAAATAACTCTGCAAACTCAGGATCTAACTCATAAAGCCGATAATACAAATTACGATCACCTAAGAGAATCACCTTCAAATCTAAAGGCATCGGTTCAGGTTCAAGTGATACGGTAGAAACTAGGTTGTACATCTGCTCAAGTGCATCAAAACGTACTTCCTTCGCACGCAATGCTCGTTTTAGGCCTTCCCATGCATAAGGCTGCATCAATAGTTGTTCTACATCGAGAATTAAGTAGCCTCCATTAGCTCGATGAAGCGCCCCAGCTTTTATCAAACTAAAGTCAGTAATTAACGCCCCCATCATGGCCATATTTTCCACACAGCCCAATAAGCTTTGATGGCTAGGTAAGTTCTCATAAATCACTGGTGCACCCGTTGTATCAGAGTTATCAACAATCAGGTTTATTTGATAGCGACGCTGTAAAGCATTATCTGATGCCGTATTGACTTCTTCTGTTTCTTCTTCTGGCTTAACAAAAGCATCCACATTGTCCAGCAGATCTTTTTTCATCTCATCGAAGTAATGCTGTAAACGTGGAACTTGAGGGTAAGCATGCTTCAACTTATTTATTTCCCGACTAATGACTTCTGTTGCAACTTCATCATTGAGTGCCGAAACTTTAGTCTGATTATCACGCTCCCACTCACGTAATTCTAATAAGGTATGTTGCATATCCTCATGCAAAGTGGCGATCGCATCTTCTGTTTTTTCTTGCTGATCTACAGGCAATTGCTCAAACTCATCTGATGTCATAGCCTCGCCATCACGTTTAGCTGCAAAGGCATAACTACCATCTTGCATTCGTAACAAAACAATATTTTGTCGATCTGCTTCTTTCTGCAACACTCCAAAGAGTCGAACACGATGTTTACGGGCTGCCTCATCAATTGAGCGTATGCGACCACGGTAATATTCATCATCAAATACATGAGGTAAATCATTCAATAAATGTTGAATGACTTTTTCAATATCATGATGAAGTTGACGACCTTGCCCCGCAGGCAATGATACAACCCAGGGTTTTTGTGAGTCAGAGAAGTTATGTAAATAACCCCAGTCATCACCTTGGTCTCGATGCTTTGCATGTTCATCAAGAAAACGTTTAACTAAGGTATATTTACCAGAGCCCGCAGCCCCCATAATAAACAAATTATAGCCATCACCAATTATATTCACGCCAAAATCAACCGAGTCTAATGCGCGTGATTGGCCAATAATTGTAGGCAAAGTTTCTAACTCTGCAGTTGATTTAAAATCAAGCTGATCTTTATTACAGTGTTGATACAGGCTTACAGAATTTAATTGTGTGGCGTTAACCATAGTTTTCTCTAGCTTAATAAGGTGTTTTTAGCTTACGATACCCTACAGAGTTAGGCAATACTGAATATTAATAAAGGAACCCTAGAATATGTCTGATCACAACTACGATGAAAAGCGTGATTTCGTCAGAATGAATATTGAAACTCAAATCACCTATACCGTTAAAAACTCTGATGGCCAGACTCATCATGGACAAAGTGGTGATTTAAGCGCTACAGGCCTTTATATGCATACTGATTTTGAGCTTTCTGAGGAGGATGAGATCAGTATTGTGATGAATCCAAATGGTGATCGTTTACCACCATTTACCGCCGAAGGTAAAGTCTTACGCGTTACCGCTGATGAAGGCGACGAACAAAACTCTTACCATGTTTCAGTCACATTAATTAAAACATCATAAAGTTTACTTAAGGCTTAAGTTGCCTATCCTAGACCCAGTAACTTGTTTTTGTCATGACTTTAGACATTAAGCCCATCACAACTTGGATGGGCTTAGGAAGCGTTGCACCGCCTGCCTCAAGAGCAATAGTGCCATGATGTAGCTCATCGACTTTCATTTGTTCGAGAATAGCTCTGCTCTTCTCATCATGTTCACTTATCTGTTCTAAATGCTCATCAAGGTGTTTAACAACCTGCTTTTCCGTCTCAGCAACAAAGCCTAAGCTCCATTTGTCACCCACTTTGCCAGCAACAGCCCCCATTACAAATGAGCCCGCATACCAAAGCGGATTAAACACACTTGTATGGCTGCCAAAGTCATCGACGCGCTGCTGACACCAAACTAAGTGATCATTTTCTTCTAGCGCTGCTTGCTCCATCGCTGAACGTACCTCAGGTAAAGTCGCTGTTAACGCTTGTCCTTGATACAACGCTTGCGCAGATACTTCACCAGAATGATTAACACGCATCAATCGTTCTGAGACAGCCTGTTCTTGTGCTGTTAATTCTTGTTCTTCTAGCTCTTTCCCGGGTAAAGGACGGTCTGTTGTTTCAGGTTTCCCCAAGACCGTTTTTAAAGCTTTGTCAGTCTCCATGATAAGACTATCAAACAAACTATAGTGCCTAATGCTCACGTTTTATCCTTTAATAAAATCTATTTCTATTCTGGCATTTCAACTTCGGCAAAGAAGCCTTCTAATGTATCCGCTAACTCTTTAGGTTGGAATTTCGGTACATAAGCATCTGCACCAACACTTCTACCCATCGCCATATTGGCTGTAGCGGTTAATGATGAATGCATAATAACCGCTAGTTTAGCAAAACGAGGATCTGATTTTATCTTCTGAGTTAAAACATAACCATCCATTTCTGGCATTTCAACGTCAGTCAAAACAGCTTGAATTTCAGTTGTAATCTCACGACCATCTTTTTCACATTTATCTGCTAGCTCATTCAGAATATCCCATGCTTCTTTACCATTATGACCAACACGATACTTAACGCCCATATGCTCTAAGGCTTTCATAATTTGCTTGCGAGCAATATTAGAATCATCACAGAATAAGATTGTATGTTGTTTACCTGTATCAAGCTTCTCAATACCATCAAAGATAGTTTCATCATAGAAGCCACCTGCATCCGCAAGCACTTTCTCAACATCCATAATCATCACTAAGCGTTTATCATCCAATTCAGATACGGCAGTCACCAACCCACCTAAACGTTTTGAAAGTAACGGAGGCGGCTCTTTCACTTGTTCCCAGTTCAATCGTTGAATTGTATCGACACCATTGACCAGAAAGCCTTGTACATGTGTATTGTATTCAGTAATCATCAAAATAGTAGGTTCATCATTTGATGTTAAATTACAGAACTTCTGTAAATTTATAATTGGAACCATATCACCACGTAAGCTGACAAAGCCCTCAACACCATTAGGCATATCAGGTGCACTGGTGATTTCAGGAATATTCAATACTTCACGAACTTTAAATACATTAATACCAAAAACTTCATCGCGACCGGTATCATCATTTGTACCTAAGCTAAAAAGCAAAACTTCCAGATGATTGGTTCCTGCCAGCTTGGTGCGTTCATCAATAGAATCAATAAGTGTAGCCATGGTGACCTTCTTTATAAATGTTCAATTAAATTAAATTTGTACTAATAATACTCGGTTATTCATCATTCTACGACTAGCTATTGTCATCATTTGCCGCTTAACCGGCAAAATACTTCCGTCAACACCTTAAGAATTTAGTAAATGTAAGTAAATATGACCGATAAGCCGCACAGACTCTAACCAAATAAATAAACTTCTAAGAACCAAGCAAAAACTAAGCCGATAAAAATTTTATTAAATAAGTAATATTCTAATGTTGAACGGAACATAAAAGTAGCTAATTATGCTAAAGAAGTTAGAATAAGCCTTAAAACCATTCGCTTTCTTACTTTAAATATGCGAATTAACTACAATTTTTGATGAGATAATCACTGTCAATGGCACATAAAAATAAACAAGACCCTCATTCTAAGCGTGAATCAGAAAACTACGACAATCCAATTCCAAGTCGTGAATTCATTTTAGAGATTCTTAAGCAAAATAACAGACCTTTGTCACGACGTAGCATTAGCAAACTCATAGGCGTTAAAGGCGAAGAACAAACTGAGGCATTACGTCGTCGCCTTCGTGCAATGGAACGTGATGGTCAACTATTACGCAATAGAAAAAATGCCTATGGTGTGATGTCAAAAATGAACCTCGTTACTGGGCGTGTGATTGGGCACCCAGATGGTTATGGTTTTTTGACTCCAGATGAAGGTAATGAAGACCTCTTCCTAAGTGAACGCGAAATGCATGTTGTTTTACATGGTGATCGTGTTGTCGCTCGTGTTTCAGGCGTTGATCGCCGAGGCCGACAAGAAGGCGCTATTGTCGAAGTACTTCAACGTGGTAACCCATTAATCGTCGGTCGATTAATTGCCGATGCGGGTATCTATTACTTAGTGCCTAATAATCGTCGTATTAGCCAAGATATATTGATACCACCTGCAGGCATTATGGATGCTACAGAAGGTCAAATTGTAGAAATAGAGATCACAGAACATCCAAACAAACACCGATCACCTCTCGGTAAAGTAGTTAATGTTCTAGGTGACCATATGGCACCGGGCATGGAAATTGATATTGCATTACGCGCATTTGATTTACCACATATTTGGTCAGTAGAAGCACTCGAACAAGCTGAATCATTTGGCAGTGACATTCCTAAAGAAGAAATTGAAGGACGACTTGATCTACGCGACATTCCACTACTGACGATTGACGGCGAAGATGCTCGAGATTTTGATGATGCCGTTCATGCCGAGAAATTAAAGTCTGGCTCATGGCGTCTATGGGTTGCCATTGCTGATGTATCTTCATATGTTGAACCTAAAAGCCCACTTGATAAAGATGCCCAAGAACGAGCAACATCAGTCTACTTCCCAAGCCAAGTTATACCCATGCTTCCAGAAGCATTATCTAATGGTTTATGTTCACTTAATCCTGATGTCGACCGCCTTTGTATGGTCTGTGAAATGGTCATTAATACATCAGGTGAACTTGAGTCGCACCAATTCCATCAAGCAGTAATGAATTCAAAAGCACGCCTAACCTATAACAAAGTGGCGGCCATGCTTGTTGATGGTGATCAAGCATTACGACAAGAATATTCTGAAGTATTGCCAGGCTTAGAAACAATGTATGACTTATTTAAAGTCATGCTTAGTGCTAGAGAGCAACGTGGTGCCATTGATTTTGAAATGACTGAAACTCAGTTTGTTTTTGATGAAAACAGAAAAATACAAACCATTGAACCGCGTGAGAGAAACGATGCACACCGTTTAATCGAAGAGTTTATGGTTGCCGCCAATGTTTCCGCCGCTCAATTTATATTAAAACATGAAATCTCTGCATTATTCCGCGTTCATGAAACACCGTCAGAAGAAAAACTGACTGGACTTCGTGAGTTTTTAGGTGAGTTAGGTTTATCTCTAGGGGGTGGCAGTGAACCACAACCCGCTCATTATGCCTCTCTACTCCATAATGCTCGCAAACGTCCTGATGCTCACCTACTTCAAACGGTTATGTTACGCAGTCTCAAACAAGCTGTTTATGCGCCAGATAACCTAGGTCACTTTGGTTTATCTCTCGAAGCCTATGCTCACTTTACATCACCAATTCGTCGCTATCCTGACTTACAAGTTCACCGTGCTATTCGCCATATTATTTCCGGCAATAAAAAATCCAGTTGGCGTTCATCTCACGAAGACATGGTTAAACTAGGTGAACATTGCTCAATGGCCTCTCGTCGTGCTGATGAAGCAACTCGAGACGTAAGTGACTGGTTGAAATGTGAATTCATGCAAGAACGTGTCGGTGAAGTCCATGAAGGCATCATTAGTGGCGTCACTGGCTTTGGACTTTTTGTAGAATTAAGCGATATGTATATTGAGGGCTTAGTTCATGTCACATCACTGAAAAATGATTATTATCAATTTGATGCTGCCGGACACAGATTAATGGGTGAACGCACACGAAAAACATATCGTCTTGGTGATAAAATCAATGTTCAAGTAGTCCGAGTTGATCTTGATGAGAAGAAAATTGATTTAGAACTCAGTGACCATTGAAAAATATTATCTATGATTTAATGAATTCTTCTTGACCTAGATGAGAAAGGCAGTAAAATAGCCTGCTTAACTTCATCGTCATCTGCAAAGTCAACTTTCAGAAAATGAAGTCATTACCCCATAGTGGTGAGTGTAGCTCAGTTGGTAGAGTCCCGGATTGTGATTCCGGTTGTCGTGGGTTCGAGCCCCATCATTCACCCCATTTTACTTATCTCAATAGTAATTTGGGTCTAACACCAAGCAAATATCCAGTAAATTGAAATTATCTTGAAATGAACTCATTATCCCTTTTTGTTCACGCCTCAATGGATATAATATCCCCAACTAAAATTAAAGCTTCGTTTCTAGTAAAGAAATAACAGCCTACCCCTCATAAGTAGGGTTTAATATTCTTCTAGCTAAATGTAAACTCTATCAAGTATCAAGAGATTTCTCATAACTTACAAACAAAAGGTTGAAATGACCCTGACCCAACAAGTTAACGCCGTAATGGCTGAACTGACTGAGGACATTAAGGACAATAAACTCAACTTACTTACCCCACCGGATCTTCTCTTAGAAGTCCGAGCTTTTGCCTCTAGCCACGATGGTGCAGTAGCAGATTTTGCTAATTTAGTTCAACATGACCCCAATATCTCAGGCCGGCTTATTAAAGTCGCTAACTCCGCTCTTTTAGGCGCGAGGATCCACGTAACCACTGTCAAAGCGGCTATTTCAAGATTAGGGTCATCTAAAGTACAAAGCCTAGTTACAAGTCTTGTTATTGCACAAAACTTTATGAAATCTAAAACACGTGGGCTTGAAGGTTACTTCGACCGAATTTGGCACCAAAGTAACGATGTTGCAGCCATTAGCTATGTGTTGGCCATCAAAAAAAGTAAAGTAGATCCTGAGCAAGCATTACTTTCTGGCATGGTTCACAATATTGGTGTACTACCTATAATATTAAGGTTAAACCAAATATCGGCTCTCAAATATGATCCTAAACTACTCATTCAAGTTGCGGACCTTGTTATTCCAAAGCTTTATCCAACTGCCGGTAAATTAATTTTAGATAATTGGAATTTCTCAGAAGAAATATCTCAAATTGCATTAACCCATAATCAACCTGAGCAAAACTCGAATGAAGACATTAGACTTAGAGATATTATCTTTATTGCTTGTGAATTGAATAAAATTCCAGACATCACTGATATTGAAGCAGTTCCTGAAACGCTCGTAGCCTCAGCTTCATTTCAAAAACTCTGGGGAAATTGGTCAGATACTGTTGAGAACCTAAATGAATTGAGTAATGAAATCAGTGAAATTAAAGACGGAATTACTAATTAAGCCTCGTAAATCTAATCATATTAAAAATAATATAAAAAAACATCAATTCATGCTTGCCAAGCATGAATTGCAAACGTATAATTCTCTTCTTTCATTGCCGGTGTAGCTCAGTTGGTAGAGCATCTGATTTGTAATCAGAGGGTCGTAAGTTCAAGTCTTATCTCCGGCTCCAATGAATATGTACGACAATCAAAGCCTTAGCTGATAAAACAACTAGGGCTTTTTTATTGCCTATTGTTCAGGTCAATGCAGGGTCAATGGTGAAATAAAATATAGCCGTTCATCCACCAGCAAAGAAAGCTATTCATTAATGGGTTAATTCTTCTCTGAGCATTGTTACTACTTTTAGGCTCATCGTTACCACCTGTCAGGACTTGCACCATTACAAGCTGAATAATGATGATTTATTCCACTTTGTATAAGCCCATGTTCAATCATCATTATTATTTAGCCAACAAGCGTAGCGCGTTAACATCCTGATCTTCCTTCTAATCTCCACACTCACTGCATCAGTCACCCAACTTAACGAGAGCCTTGAGATCTTGTATTAGTCCCTGCAATCACTTTCCCTAGGCATTACCCATCTTGAGTGATTGAGTGCTTGAAATGGTCTTTAAATAGCTCGTGTGGATCATCATAGTAAGTTGATTGGTTCACTGCTTTCCAAACCAACACCTGTTCAAATACAACATGTCGGTGATATCGTTATTTGCATTCATTATTACTTGTTGATTAACTTATAAGCTAGATGTAATCAGGCACACCCCAAAGCAGACATTGATTAATTTCTAACAAGCTGGGATTATTGCCACTCTGGATATAAAAGCATAAATCAAGGGAGTCTGACCTCATTGCTAGACATGCGATTTACAACTGCGTGCATTAGTACTGAAATATAGAAATCAATGAGGTCAGAATCAGATCCCATCGCTTTTTGGGCTGTAGCCACTACGCGGCGCTAGTTTGTTAACGCGATGTTGCGTGTATAAATTAATTTAATAAAGAACTATCAAACAAGAAGATTTTTAAATGGAAAAATATAATAATAAACTTATATGCTATTTAGATGTTTTAGGATATTCAGGCATGATTGAAAAAAATGGCATTGAATATGTGTATGAGCGTTATTCTAAATTTATAGATGAAGCAAAAACTAAAGCCTTTTATGGTACGACCACACATAAAAATCAAGAAAAAGAAACTTTTTTAGTTTCAGATATAGTGTCTGACTCTATGTTATTTGTATCAAATGACATAGATGATGCCTTTAGTGTTAATAATTTTATTGGTGCAATTCATTATATTCTTGAATTAGGACTGGAATATAATTTTTTATTTCGAGGAGCAATAACCGTAGGAGATATTATTTATGATACAAATAGAAGTATATTTTTAAGTAAAGAGTTTATTAGCTTAGCTAAATTTGAGCCTAAATTGGAAATCCCAATATGTGTTATTTTTGATGAAGCAAAAGATATAATAACCAAATCTATGTATGGGACCAAAACAATGGAAGAAGAAATTATCCTTAGTGGGGATTTACCCATTATAGAATATAATATTCCATTAAAAAAAGATGCTGAAACGAATGTTTCTAATAAAGTTATGTGGTGTTTAAACTATACTTTTTTTACTAGTACTAACACTTTAGATAATGTAATAGATTTTCTAATTGAGAATAAAAAATCTAATTTTATTGAATATATAGAGTATGTTAAACAGATCCCTTATCAATTAGTCGATTTAGAAGACAATTATTTACCTCTTAAATATTTACAGATAATGAAATCAACAACAGGACTAAGAATCTCATTTTTAGATGAGAAAATGTCAGTTTGCCAAACTAGTGATCACTATCCCTTTCCAGTTCCTTTTATAGCTCCTCCTAATCATGAAGATATTAAAATAGATTATGACCCAAGTACACAAATATTTTCATTTCAGGCGTCAGGTAGATGGAAAGACTAATGACTTCTTCTGGCACTGAACGGACTGCTAGAATGTATCGAAGCATTTCTTTTCAGCGTGTTATGTAAGTCGGAATTAATACATCTAATCTGTTTGACTATATTGAACCATCTCTGAAGATCCATAAAGGGTGATATTACCGCCTTCAATTGATTTTACTCATCATTGTAGATCTTTCACAATTGAGCGTCTGAAATGATCATTAGACAGCCAGTGGCGATCATTCTATTAGATAA
>Ga0209495_1000643_pt1 | contig 26454 bp, 27 predicted proteins | sample EN1Hudsemesocosm_FD_184629 | JGI IMG/M metagenome (GOLD analysis project Ga0209495, IMG submission 184629) | Methane-oxidizing microbial communities from mesocosms in the Hudson Canyon - EN1E Hudson Canyon (SPAdes) (version 2) | ecosystem: Environmental > Aquatic > Marine > Cold seeps | place... | reverse complement strand
CTGAATTTTGAATGATTTGTTATTTTGCCAAAAATCTTGTCACACTGTGTATTAGCTGACGGGAACGGCTCCCGAACTGAATAATAAAGAAACTCACTATCCCACGAGAATCCGTTTTGTAAGTGATGGTTAATCGGTTTATCCATAATACCACTCGCACCTGTAATTATGCTTTTAAACCAACCAGTAGAACCTAAGCCTGTGCTAATAATAACGCCACTAGAGCTTTGCTCCTCCTGGTGATTATCAACAGACATCATGTACCTTGCTGAAGTATGTGTCTTGGGGCCAATGAATAGGTCATTTACGGCTAACAAACGTTGACCAATGTTGGTATTTACCTCAGCCATAGCAATTGCTTTTGAATTAATCGATTGATTTAGCACTTGTAGAATTACTTCACCAAGCTCAGCTTCTAAAAAGGGCAAAAGCTGGCCATCATAAAGTGTTGGGATAGGATTGACTGCTATTACAGGTTGTCCATTCAGGTACTTAAGCGTGTTAGCCACTAATCCGTCTTGACCAATGACTACGACTAAATCATCGGGAGAAAACAAATAAGTTGAAAGCACACTTCTTTCTAGTTGCTGAACCCGACCAACTGTTTTTAACAGGCTAATAGATTGGGTAACAGAGTTGGAGTAAAGAGTACTTTCTTCTTCATAGTCACTAAATGACTCACCTAAATGTTCAAGATAAAACTTAGCCTGCCCAAGGGTGCAGTATTTTTCCTTTAATTCCTGCAATCTAGTCTTTCTTGTGACAACCACTATTTTTCTATCTGTGAGCATAACAAGCTCCTTTAGGTATTGGTCAACGTTGTTAATAGATCAGGTGAAATATTCAAATTACCTATTTGGTTATCACCTTGCGTTAAGTTTTCTATTGCTTGGGCAATAAGCTGCTCTGGTGCCATACCGCTCATGCTCATTACTCTTAATTTATCAGTATCAATATTTTGATAAGCCTGCATTTGCACTTGTATTTTATAAGCTTGTGCATCACCACGAGCTTTATCGTTAGCTGAATTAATAGAGACCAACTCTTCGAGTTGTTTTTCATCTTCAATCTGAGCCGTAATATCCTCCTGGTTGATTTTAAATTGCTGAATTTTTCTCAATCTCTGTGCTTCTAATCGTGATTCTTCAAGGTCTTGCTCTTTCTTCTGTATTGCTTTTTCAGTTTCTAATTCAGATTCTTTAACGCTTTTTTCTTGCTCAATGCTTGATAAGCGTCTTGCATAAATTGCATTATCTGCTTCTTTTAATAAGCTTTCTCTAATTTCAGCTTCGAGTGCTTTCCCTGTTTCAGGGGTGGGTTTAATTGATGTTAATGCAACGTCAGTGATCTCTATGCCAAGGCTCGCTATAGCTTCAGCACCGTCTAGATCTTTTTTCAAATCGATGGTTAGTTCGCGAGCACAAACTAGAGAATCTCTAAGTGATTTAGATTCAATATGATTTCGCAATAACACTTGAACAACACGCTGAACACGTTCATCAATTTTCTTAGGGTCTTCTGATGTGTACTTACCTTTTGTATCAATAGTGAAGTTCAGCATTTTTGCCGCTTCATGTGGTTGTTCGATTCGATAAGTAACTTGTCCTTGCACTGTCAGCTCTTGAAAGTCAGACGTTTGTAACCTGAAAACAAAAGGCAACTCTTTACTATTACTTGGTATAGCGACAAGTGAAGAGCTAGGAGCATAATAGAAAAAATTTATGCCAACTCCTTCTAACTTAATTTTTCCTTCTTTGAATAACATGAGATGTGTTGAAGGATCTGCTTTTATATATTTAAAACCAAACATAATAATCTCCTTTTATAAATGTGTCACAGCGACATTATATTAAATATGTCCCAAGGACATTAAGTTGTCAAATATTATTTCTTATTTAATTTGGTGAACTGTTCTTGTTGATATCAAGGAGAAATTGATTTAATGTGTCATTAAGACATAAAGTTTACTTTGAATGAGCACGATGACGAACACTTACGATATTAATGAATTTAAGAATCCCCTATTTACAGTTGATAGTGTGCTATTTACCGTAAAAGATGATGCTTTAAAAGTTCTGATGGTAAAGCGAGCAAATGAGCCGTTTATCGGTAGTTGGGGTCTTCCTGGCGGTTTTGTCGATGTCGATTCAGATACCACAACAGATGTAACAGCTTTAAGAAAACTAGAAGAAAAAACAAGTGTTGCACCGCAATATCTCGAACAACTACAAGCCTTTTCTGGTATTGACCGTGATCCTAGAGGATTTAGTGTAACCTTGGTTTACTTTGCCTTAATAGCAGCACAAGAAGTCTCGTCACACATAGAAACCATTGATGACGTTCAATGGATAGATATTGATAAAATAGACAGCTTATCAATTGCCTTTGATCACAAGATTATTATTGAACAAGCAAAAGATCGCCTTCAACAAAAAGCACTTTATTCAATGGTGCCTGTGTATTGTTTACCTGAGTATTTTACCGTAGGTCAGCTAAAGTCTGTTATTGAAACAATCATAGGGAAAACAATACAGCGTAAAAGCCTAATTAGACGTATTGAATCAGCAGACATGTTTGAAACGAGTGAAGAAAAAGTTAAATCAGGTGGTCGTTTAGCCCAGCAGTACAAAGTGAAATCTGGCGTTGATATCGTTAATTTTGAGCGTAATTTGAGTACGTAACGCAGGGAGAAAATATGATAATTTATATCGACATGGATGATGTGCTTTGTGATTATACAACTGCTTTTAATAACGCTATTGAAGAGACTCCAGGCATTGCCTTCCCGCAATCTCAATATGGCTTTTATGCTAATTTAGCTCCTATTACAGAAGCTATTGAAAGTGTACAGAAACTCATTAATTCAGAAAAATTTGATCCGTATATTCTTACAGCTCCTTCGACAAGAAACCCTTTTTCATATACTGAAAAACGCGTCTGGATAGAAAAGTATTTTGGGATTGAGTTTACGGAGAAGCTAATAATTAGTTCAAATAAAGGGTTACTCAAAGGTGATATCTTAATTGATGACCTCATTTCAGGTAGAGGACAAGAAAACTTTGAAGGAAAGATTATGCAATTTGGCTCTGCGAATTATCCCGATTGGAAGACTGTGATTGCTCGGCTTGAGACATTTAACTATTAACTAAATGGAATTTTGATGTGAGTGACCAGAACGTACTTTCCTACTACCGAGATTGCTACAAAGAAGATAGTGCAGATCTCAACTTATGGAACCTAAATAAACTCAAAAAAGATGATTGCCTCGTTTTAGAGGGGCAAGATGATTTGGGTTCTGGCTTTCTTCCTCGTATTCCGATTTCAGAAGAGTTTGCTGAGCAAATGATGAAACGCGTTGAAGTATATCAACGTGAACGGGTGTTACTTTACGCAAGTTTTATTTTAGTAGGGAAATTAGAAGTTAAAGGTGAAGTGAAACAGGTTGTAACCCCCATATTATTTAATGAGGCTGTTATTGAATGTGATAGCGGTAACTACTACTTTACTGTTAATGCTCAAACGCCAGAAATAAATGAGTCTTTAACTCAGTTACTGATGCCAGAAACTGATGGCACACCAGATTGTAAAGATAATGACAATATTCAATCAGCTTCATTGTGGACTTCGTGGCTTAAAGATAGCCCGTTAGAATTAAACTTACTTGAGCTGCTTAACTTTCCTAGCCTTGTAAATTCTGATGAGATTAAAAAGGCACTAAGAAGAAAAACACCAACGCTGCTTCCTGCTTCTATGCTGGTTTTTGTTGAGAGATCAACTAGTAGTCGTGGTGTACTTCATGAGCTGGAAGAGATAATTGAGTCGAATAAACTATCGGCTCCATTATATGAACTACTGTCACCGACAGCGAACTCTATATCAAAGTATCAATTTAATAAGCCTCTTAAGTACGATTATCTACCTGGTTTGCTGTCTACTCCACAGAAGAAGATCATTTCAATTGCGGCCAACGCTGGGTTGGGGTGTGCTTCTGGTCCTCCTGGAACAGGTAAAAGCTATACAATAGCCGCCATTGCAGCAGAACATATGGCACGAGGCGAATCTGTGCTGATAGTTGCCAATAATGACGCTGCACTTGATGTTATTGCCGACAAGTTAGATGAGAACTTTGGGCTAAGCGATGTCTCCATACGAGCAGGCCAGAAAGAGTTTCTGAAAAAATTAAAAAGCTACATTGCAGATCTGTTATCAGGGTACTTTTCAGAGGAACTAAAAAAAGAGCCAAAGGCATGTGAATCAGAGCTAAAAACGCTCAATAACTCATTAAACAAATTAGAAAAACGCTTTGTTAAGTTCTGCCATAAAGCCATTGTGAGAGGACAAAGATTAAAAGGATTAGAAGAAAAAGACTCTCAATGGATGAAGCGTATATATTTAGCTTTGGCACAAAATGGTATTCGACAATTAGCCAAACAGTGGACTTCTTTGAATGAAATCAATAGTAAACACATTGAAAGAGAAGAACTTGCTGGAAGCTATTTAAGCGCACTAAAAAATAGAAACTTAAAAGCGTTAGTGGAAACAAAGAGAAAGTCGCTTCAAGCCTTTAATAAAGCAATCCGCAGTCGCACTTCGAAAAGGCAATTTGAACTTTTTGATGATATTGAGTACTCAGCACTTCTTTCAGCTTTCCCTGTTTGGTTGGTTAGTCTCAATACACTGTACCGCGTATTACCTTTAAAAGCTGAAATGTTCGATTTGGTCATCATTGATGAAGCAACACAATGTAATATCAGTAGCTGTTTACCTGCTCTTTATCGTGCTAGAAGAGCAATGGTGGTTGGTGATACTAAGCAGTTAAGACATTATTCCTTCTTAGCCAAAAGCAAAGAAGCTCAGCTAATGTCTAAAAATAACCTTTCACTAAGTACTGATGGCGTAGTGAGTTATCGTGACAATTCCATTTTAGACCTAACGTTAAATGCACTAAACAGTCATCAACAGTTGGCCTTTTTGGATGAGCATTTTAGAAGTAAACCAGAGCTTATTCATTTTAGTAACGAATGCTTTTATCAGAGTAAGCTGAAAGTAATGCAGCACAGACCATGCACAAGCAGTGGCCATCTGCATTTAAAGAGAATAAAAGGCACAAGAGATAATGCAGGTGTTAACCACCTTGAAGCAATTCAAGTCATCGAGTCTATTCGAAGCCATATCAATGAAGATGCTCAAGCTGGCATTAGCCATAGCATAGGAGTTATTTCACCTTTTAGGCATCAAGCAGAGCATATAGCTAAAGAAATTGAATCTAATTTTAGCGAAGCTGAAATTATTAGGCACAAAATTCGTGTAGCGACCCCTTATGGTTTTCAGGGAGAAGAAAGAGACATTATGCTCATCTCTTTTTCAGTCGATAATAATTCGAAACGCGCTGCTGTTTATCTTAATAAAGCAGATGTATTTAACGTTACTATTACTAGAGCAAGGCAAAAACAAATACTATTTTTATCGATAGATGAAATTCAGTTACCAGAGCATAATCTGTTACGAAGATACTTAAATTCTATTAGTGAATTTGAAGCAACTCACTCAATAACATCTGAACTTGATGAGTTTCAAAAAAGTGTTGTGAATGAATTAGATAAACTAGAAATTGAAACATGGCCAGGCTATACAATAGCAGGCACTGAAATAGATATTCTATGTCGCTATAACAATCAGTATCTAGCAATTGATCTTATTGGATTTCCTGGGCCATGGGCTGATTTCTTTGAATTAAATACCTACAAATTATTTAAACGTGCAGGCGTTGACGTATTACCTATAAGTTATGGTTTATGGGTAGTAGATAAAGAAACCTGTATAAATAAAGTGGTTAATAAACTAGCTTTAAATACTAAGCAATTATCACTAGGGAGTGATAAGTGAAATTTATAATATTAATTATTTCCATGCTCTCCCTTCCTGCTTTAGCTGAAAACAGCACCTGCTATGGAACAACCTCTAAAGGACGTTTAGAAAATGGAATTGAACTGCCTAGCTCAGGAAAAAACTTTGTAGGTTACAGTGATATTGCTAGGTTAGCTGGCAGAACTTATGTCCATTCTCAAGTAAAAAGCATTTTAGTAGGCGCATATAAATCGTTAGAAACAGAGCAGCCCAATAAAGTATTTAAGTATGCAGAAACAGGATTCGAAGAAGGTGGCCAATTCAAACCACATAAAACTCATCGCAATGGACTATCAGTAGACTTTATGACACCTGTTAAGGATGAATCAGGCCAATCAGTGCACTTGCCAACTCATCCACTCAACAAGTTTGGCTACATCATTGAATTTGATAGTAAAGGGAAATACGAGGAATATGCTATTGATTATATCGCCCTATCTGCTCATATTGTTGCTTTGCATAAAGAAGCGAAAGCACAAGGTGTCGATTTATGGCGAGTAATCTTTGATCCAAAGTTACAACCCGAACTATTCAAAACACCATACGGGTCATATCTTAAAAAGCATATTCAGTTTTCCAAAAAGCGTTCGTGGGTAAGACATGATGAACACTATCATGTTGATTTTGATATTCCATGTGAGGAATTGTAGATATGAAAAAAGTTGTAGTCCTTGGTGGATATGGAAATTTTGGTAAAAGGATTGTTGAGAACCTTACAAGTATTGAAGATATAACCGTAATCATTGCTGGTCGAAACTTAAGTAAGTCGTCAGCACTAGTGGCAAATCTAGAAAATACTTCAGTCGCTAAATTAGAGCCATTGGTTATTGATATTTTCGCTGATGATTTTAAAGAGCAGCTAGCAATCCTCTCACCTTACCTTGTTATTCATACAAGTGGTCCTTTTCAAGGGCAAGACTATCGAGTGCCAACAGCATGCATTGAATGTGGCGCTCACTACATTGACTTAGCTGATGATAGAAGATTTGTTTGTGATATTGCTGAGTTAGACAACGAAGCAAAAGATAAAGGTGTATTAATCGTCAGTGGCGCTAGTTCAGTACCAGGATTATCGTCAGCCGTGGTTGAGCGATATCAAAATCAATTCAGTACCATTGAATCAATTAATTTAGCTATTGCTCCAGGGAATAAAGCAGAACGTGGATTAGCAACAGTTGAAGCAATTTTATCTTATACCGGGCACCCTCTAAATGTGTTTAAAGAGGGGCGTTGGCAAGATGTTTATGGTTGGATGGATTCTAAGGTAAATGATTTTGGTGGTTTTGTTGGCAAGCGCCACTTGGCTAATGTTGATGTTCCTGATTTAGAGTTATTTCCTAGCCGTTTTGGTGTAACGCAGCAAGTTAGCTTTCAAGCAGGCTTAGAGCTTTCACTATTGCACAAAACAATGATGGGCATGGCCTACCTTTCCAAGATTGGATTAGTAAAGAATTGGGCACCGTTATCAAAAACTATTGTTAGCACCAGTAATGTGTTTCTTCCTTTTGGTAGCGATAAAGGGGCTATGGAAGTGCTGATTAGTGGTAAAGGTAATGATTGCAATGCGAAAAAAATAAAGTGGACCTTGTATGCACCAAAGGGCAATGGCCCATATATTCCAACGCTCTCAACCATTATTTTAGCAAGAAAGCTTTTGAGTAGTGATAAGCAATGCTCTCAACTGGAAACAGGCGCTAAACCGTGTGCAGGTATGTTTGAATTAAGTGAATTCGACACTTATTTTGATGCCTTAGATATTCACTATGAAGAACAATTGTTTTCGGAAGTAGTAAGGGAGAAAGGATGATGGAATATTATTTAATCCTTAAATTGATTCACATTCTAGCTGCTGTTGTTGTAACAGGCACTGGCGCTGGTATTGCCTTTTTTATGTTTATGGCAAATCGTTCTAACAATCCTCAAGCAATTTATATAACGGCCAAACATGTAATTTTAGGCGATTGGATTTTCACGACACCTGCTGTTATTACCCAAATAGTAACAGGGATACTTTTGATGAACATACAAGGTTATTCATTTTCAGCACCTTGGTTTTATTGGGTTGTGGGACTGTTTGCTTTCATCGGTATCTGTTGGTTGCCTGTACTTCGTATTCAATACAAACTACGGGAGTTAGCCAAGATATCTGTAGATTCAAATCAAGTTACGCCTGAATTTAAGTCACTGATGAAAACATGGACGCTGCTGGGAATTCCTGCTTTTACAGCAATCATAGGTATTTTCTGGCTAATGGTTTTCAAGCCATTCCCTGTTGCTTAGGCCATAACTATGAAAAAAAATAACCAAGAAAAATTATATAAATCTGCAATATATGCATTGGCCTTTTTATGGATTTTTACAGGGCTAACCTCCATTTATTTTTCTCCTGAGATTGGTTATGAAATCCTAGCAAGCGCCAATATCACAGGTTCAATGGCAGACTTTTCCGTTTATGCTGGTGGTGCTTTAGATATAGTACTTGGGCTTTGGCTTCTAACCTCAGTAAAAACAAAGTTATGCTGTATTGTACAAGTAGCAACGATAGCGCTCTATATGTTGATTTTAACCGTTGTCGATGCGAGTTTTTGGTTACACCCATTCGGGCCAATAACTAAGAATATTCCAATTATTGTATTGATAATTTTCGTATATAGTAGTTCAGGCAAAACAAAGGGAGTTTAGCTTTATGCGTCTAAAAGGGAAGTTAATTAAGTGGGATGAGGATAAAGCCTTTGGTTTTATCGTACCAAACGGTGGTGGTGACCATGTTTTCATTCATAAAAGTGCTTTTTCAAATAGACAAAGAACTCCTCAAATTAAAGATATCATCACATTTTCTATAGCCAGAGATAAACAAGGGCGCTATTGCGCTGATGAGGCAACTTTTTCCGGTGAAAAACTAAAGAAGAAGCAAGCCAAAAATGTTAGTAAATTTTCGATTTATTTATCTGTAATATTCATAGTGTTAATGATGGCTGCATTAGTTATAGGCCACATGCCAATAAACTTGGTATTGTTCTATTTAGGTGGAAGTACACTTACATTCATACTGTATGCGTATGATAAATCCAAAGCGAAGAGAGGCGCTTGGCGCACACCGGAAAGTACGCTGCACTTGTTTGCGCTTGCTGGCGGCTGGCCAGGAGCAGCTATTGCTCAGCAAACACTCAGACATAAATCCCAGAAAAAAGAGTTTAGGTTCGTTTTTTGGTTGACGGTTATCGCAAATTTCTGTGCTCTAGCTTGGTTAATGTCACCAAGTGGTGAGCAGTTGATGAATATATTTAAGTAATTAAAAGCTTCGCTTTTACTTATAGGAGAAGAAAATGAAATGGATTTTTATTGGTTTAATGATGACTGTGTTGCCTGCTCAGGCAGCACAGCAATACACTGAATCCTCGTGTATATTGCTCAAACAGCAAGTTAATGACTATAAACGAAGACTAGGAACAAACTCCTCTCTATATACCCAAACAAAATCAAATTTTGATACTCATTGCCAGAAACCGATAACCGCTAAATCTAGTAAGGTAGTTTTACTTTCTAGTGAACAAGTGCAGCCTTCAACAAAAGCAGTGCCAATCAAGGTAATGCCACTAGCTCTACGGGAAGCATCAACACCGAAATCACAACCTGTGCTTAGTCAATCAAGCCCATTTACCCTGCTTGCTAAGACGCTAATGCCAATGTTTATACTATTATTTTTTGGTTTAATGGCCCTTTATTATTTCAAGAAAAAACTACCAGAAATTAAAGGGAGAATTGGTGAAAAGCATGTAAGAAAAGGTTTAATAAAGTATTTAGACGAAACCAAATATAACATTATTAACGATGTAACCTTGCCATTGGAAGATGGTGGTACGACACAAATAGACCATATCATTGTATCTAATTATGGCGTATTTGTTATTGAGACAAAAAATATGAGTGGTTGGATTTTTGGTAGTGAGCATCAAGCTAAATGGACACAGACCATTCACCGCTCAAAATACCCATTTCAGAATCCAATAAGACAAAATTACAAGCACACTAAAGCACTGGCGTATTTGTTAAATATGTCACATGAACAATTTCACTCCGTAGTAGTCTTTACGTTAAACGCAGAGCTGAAAACAAAGATGCCAAACAATGTTGGTCATTTGAAAGAAATGATGGCTTATATCAAGTCTTTTAATGAGGAAGTGTCTGATAATAATACGAAATTAGAGGTAATAAACCTTGTGCAAAGTATAAAGTTGAAGCAAGGTAGAAAAACGAATAAGCAGCACGTGAAATATCTAAAAGAAGAGCATAAGGGTAATGCTGCTATCTAGTAGCTTTACTTTTTTTAATTTAGGTTTTAATAAGCAATAGTGCTTTGTAATGGATTAGTTTGTTTGTCCATTTAATGAAGTGCACTATTAATTAAAAAAGCACAATACTGTGGCCAAGATTAATTAGCCACTAAATGCAATGAGGTGATTAAATCCGTCACCTAATTTAGAGATGTTCTTATGCACATATGTAAAATGGAAGTACAAAACTATAGATCTCTTCGAGCTTTTACTATTGAGTTAAAGCCAACAACATTGATCATCGGTGAGAATAATATAGGAAAAACCAACTTACTGAATGCCATCTCCTTGATACTTAATAATGAAATTGTAAGTTATCAAAAGAGAGGATTATCGATAAGTGACTTCAACTACGATACTGTGCAATCCTTTAAAAAGTCAGTCGCAGATTTAACTGTAATCTCATCTGATATTGATTTCCCAACAATTACTATTGAAGCAACATTTACTGATTTCAATAATGATGATGAAGAGGCTTTAGTAAGTGAGTGGTATGAAGACGACACTCATAAAACCGCTACTTTGAAATACGAATTTTATTGTAACCTAGCGAACAAAACTAAATGGGTTAACAGCATTAGAGATGCTCTCCCTATAGTTGATGAAGAATTAGAGGGTGAGGGAAGAGATAAAGCTGAACAATTGAGAATCGATAGTGTGGATTTACCAATCCTCGACTATAAATATAGAATTACTGCTGGTTTAGGTGGAATTAAACCTGATAGTTTTCAGCTTGCACCTATCAAAATAGACTTTCTTGATGCCTTAAGAGATGCTAAAACTGAATTATCCGCATCAAGAGAGAATCGATTACTTTATCGAATACTCAACAATAGAGATGAGTCTGAATATACTGATATAAAATCGAGTGCGGATGAGCTTAATAAAGCAATAGGTACAGATAAAAACGCATTATTTACAATAAAAAATGACATCACAGAGCTTTTGGATGTTCTTTCACTTGAAACTGACCCAAGTAAAAAGGATATCAACTTTAGCTTTTCAAACCTTAACCTAAGTGAATTACTAAAAAAGATAAGCTTAGAGTATGGTGATAAACCTATTAGTATAGAAAATAATGGATTAGGCCGAAATAACCTTTTGTATATGGCTCTCGTCTTATCTCATATTCAGAGTAAGGCTAAAGTTCCGGATTTTCGTCTGATTGCTATTGAAGAACCCGAAGCTCATATAAGTCCAATTTTACAGAAGCATTTTGCTGAAAGTGTTACAGATAATGGATTTTTCAACGATAGCTCTAATCGACAAATAATATTGACTAGTCATTCGACCCATATTTCATCTTATTTAGATGTAAATAATACAGTTGTTATTTTCAATAATAAGGGGAAACTTGATTCTCATTACCTATTAAGCGGTATAAAAGATGATGCAAAAGGAAAAAGAACCAAAAATTATTTGAGAAAATGGCTAAATGCCACTAATTCAATAATGTTCCTTAGTAGACGTATTATTTTTGTCGAAGGTATAGCTGAACAGATACTTATACCTAAGCTTTTTGAAATACATTTTGGTTCAAAGCCTGAAAAGATGAACTGCCAAATTGTTAATGTTAATGGGGTTGCTTTTAGGAACTTCCTAACTGTTGTTAATAATGGATATTTCATAAAATCTGCTGTTATTACAGATAGTGACTCTGAAACGAAAACAAAAGATAGAGCAATAAACTTAAAAAAGGATTTTGACGGTAAGCACATACAAGTTTGTATTTCAGATCAAACGACCTTTGAAAAAGAACTGATCGCAGCTAATTCAACAGGTACTGGAAGAACCCTCTTAAACAAAGCTATTAAAAATACCAGACCAAATAAATCCAAAGAGCCAGATGTAGTTAAACAGTTTACAAAAAAACTCATTCCTGATGAAGTTTTCGAATTGATAGGAGAGCATAAAGCAGAGTTTGCTTTTGATTTGCTTAATGAGTTAGATAATAATTCAAAATTCATAATTCCTCCTTATATTATTGATGCTTTTAAGTTTGTCGGAGTTATTGATTGATTTCTGTTACATATGCTGGAGCTGGTGGTGGCAAAACAACTAGCATGGTCAAAGCTATAATTGAAAAGATTGTAACTTTAGATACCAACAAATTTTTATGTGTAATTACATATACAAATGACGCAACTGTTAGCATTAAAAGTAAGCTTTCAAAGGAAATTTTAATTCCTCCGAATATATTTATAGGTACTATTCACAGTTTTTTGTTTAGATTTATCTTTAAACCGCACTTCCCAAAGGGAGCTGATTATTCAATCGTTTCAGGATTATCTAAAAAAGAAGATGAAATATCTGGCTATATAAATTGGGCTAAAAAGACCATAGAAGACCCAACTAAAAGACAGAGAGTAATAAATAGTAAATGGAATAAAGAAAAAGAAAGAATATATAATGCTCTCGATGATGCAAATTTAATAACAAATGATTTGTTGGTCAAAAGATCTAAAGAATTAGTATCAAAAGCTCGTATTAGAAAAACGTTGTCCATAAAACTACAATATATTTTCGTGGATGAGTACCAAGATACATACAAGTGGCTACATGATATTTTTACTGATGTTTATAAAGGTAAAAAAACAGAATTAAGCGTTATTGGTGATCCTAACCAGTCTATCTATGGCTTTTCTTATGGCAGCTCAGAAAATGGTGCTCGTAGACCAAAAACATTCAATGACTTCCCGTTGTCACTAATGAAAACCAATTGTGATAACTACAATGAAAAACATATAAATTATCGTTCTTCGTTAGAGATTGTTGCATTAGCTAATACATTTAATAAATCATTTCAGCAAACGTCAGACAAAGGTAGTTTCTGTCCAGTTTTTGCAATAGAAGCTAATGAAACCGCACAGATAATTGAAGTTTTTTATCAGAAAAGAAAATCACTAGGTTTATCTGATAACATTTTTTTTCTATCAAAAAGTAATAAATCTCTCTCGCCTTATATTGATCATTTAAATAATGTACTAGAACATCAAAGTAAAAAATGTATTCGCATATTAGAAAAGTCCATTTCTCAACAAGTAGGTTTAAGTATTACTGACATCTGCTCAGAAAATAATATTACCCGAATACAATTTAGATCATTAGCCATCAGCTTAAGTAAAGAAGATGAACTTGATTTAAAAGTAATTAAAGCTGTTTTTAAAACTAAGCTTGGTGAGTCTCTTATCTATGAAGAGCAGAGGCTAGAAAAACCTACCATGCACTTTCCCCATCACAGCGGAAGCTCACGAGCTTTAACTATTCATAAAAGTAAGGGGTTAGAAGCTGAATCTGTTTTAGTATTATTCGATTCTAATAACCACATAAAAAAATCATTTACTAATAAAGAGCTAATGGAATCAACTACCGATGATGATTTGCGTTTAATTTATGTAGCAATGACAAGAGCACAAAAATTATTAGTTATTGCATGTAAAGAGAAGATATCTGAAGAATCAAAGCTAATTCTAAATGAGCACAATATCTTGTTCTTAGACATTAAATAGAAAAGTATTAATTTTAGCGTATGCACTTTACTAAGCCAGATGAACTACTCAAAAGAGGACATATTTTGAGTTAATACAGATGCCATTTTCAAAATAAACAAAGTCAGTATTAATGCATCAAGCTATGTATATGGCTTTCAGCGAAATCATAGCCCTAAAATCCGATCCAGCTTCATTAGAATCGTTCTAGCTCTATATTGGAATGATCACACGACTCAATTAATAGAACAAGTAACTTAGTTTACAACCTACCCAACGGTCGGTTAGAATAAATTGAAACGATAATCTAATTAAAGCAAGTTAATATGAGAGACGCTGAACTAACTCGTCAAAAAATACTAGAAATAAGTGCAGATGAAATTCATAAAAATGGTTTCATCGCAACGAGCTTGTCTTGTATTTTAGAACGTTGTGAAGTTTCAAAAGGTGCTTTATACCATCATTTTAAAAATAAAATGGAATTGGGCTACGCTGTATTTGAAGAAATATATACGCCCATGTTTATAGAACTATGGCAACCTGCTGTTGAATTAGATGACCCTATTGAAGGTTTATGCGATTTTTTTACCACTATGTATGAAGAATCAAGTTGTGACGAAATTGTCTGTGGCTGCCCTCTCAATAACCTTTGTCAAGAAATGTCTGGTGTAGATGAAGGCTTTCGATTACGAATTTTAAATATGCAACAGCAACTTAATCAGCTTATTGCGATTAACCTTCAGCGTGTTGCAAATCAACTTAGTGATGATATTGATTTTACACAAGTAGCATATTTTATTGTTTCAACTTTTCATGGTGCTTCTAGTTTAAATAAATGCTCCAAAAACAAAGATCTTTTTGAGAAAGTCATGAAAGAACTTTGCCGTTACATTAAAAGTCTTCGTTCTAACTAGTCCTTTATTATATCTATTTTATGATCTTTTTCTGTTTATATAGCAAATAGTAATAAAAAGTAACAATTGATTATTATACATACCGCTTGGTCGGTATGTATAATACCCCATATCTAAAGCACTACCTCATCAATTTTTAATACCCTCTTACACGGACAGAAAAATGAAACACCTATTGATATTTATCGCGATATTTTTTACCACTACTCTAACGAGCTTTTCTAGTAATGCCTATAATACTGAAGACTCACCATATACTGTCATTGCAGATGCGGGTGAACGTTTATTTGCACGTATTTCGAAAGATCAAAAATCACTAGAAAAATTCCCAGAACTTATGCGCGACATTGTTGAAGAAGAGCTAATGCCATCAATAGACTACAAGTATGCAGCTTTTAAAGTTTTAGGTAAAAATTTAACAAAAATGACAAAAGAGCAACGTGAAAAGTTTATCGTGTCAATGCGCAGTTACTTAGTTAGAACTTACGCCATAGCGCTTAAGCAGTATAAAAACCAAAGAGTTACCTTTGAACCGATTAAACCCACCAACGGTGCCAGAATTATTGGTGTAGAGACTATTATTAGTGATATTAATGCACCTGAAATAAATATTACTTTTCAGATGCGACAAAATAAGAAAACACAAAAGTGGAAAGCTTACGATATGATTATTGAAGGTATTTCGCTACTCAGCACCAAACAAGCTGAAATAAGTAAACGTATTAAAAAGAACGGCGTTGACCAAGTTACTTTAGAATTAGCGTCTTTTAATAAATAGATAAAGCGCCTAACTCCTTCTTCAAGCTATGCTAAAATATTTAACAATTTTATTAATGTATAAGTAATTTTCTAGCACTGATTATGGTTATAAATTTTTTTCTTACGCGTCACGGCGAAACACAGTGGAATAAAATAGGAAAGTTTCAAGGGCAGTTTGACAGCCCTTTAACAGAAAAAGGTCGTTTACAGGCACATTTGATAGCAACGCAACTCAAGAATAGTAATATAGACCTTATTGTAAGCTCGACATTACCAAGAGCAAAAAAAACCGCTGAGATTTGTCAAACAGCATTGCAACTGCCACACCAATTAACGCCAGCATTAATTGAGCGAAACTTTGGAAATTGGCAAGGAAAGTATATTGATGAAGTTAAACTAGACGATAACTACCAAGCTATTTTCCATCAAGTAAGCACGTTTGCACCACCTAATGGCGAATCAGGTTTTGATTGTTCTGTTCGGTTTAAAAATGCATTAATTGATATTACGATTGCATGTGAAGTTGAGCATAAAAATATGCAAAATGTTTTAGTCGTCAGTCATGGTGACATATTACGTTGCTTCTTATCGACGATGGTTGAAAGCTTTTCAGATGAACAAGCTCTGAACACTCAAAATAAAGCCTTTGATAATGGTTGTATTTTTCAGGTAAGTTACGATACACAAGCAAAAATATTCACCCTCATCTCAACACTCGACATCACTCAAGTATCACCAGAGAAAATCATAACATGATCACATCATTTATTATGATGGTAGCCTATCTGCTTGACTACTTTCTGGGTGAAGTTAAACGTTTTCATCCTTTAGTCGGTTTTGGATGGGTAACGTCCAAAATAGAAAAAATAGCTAACACTCATCAAACTAAAACTCAAAGGACAGATACCTGGTTACCTCGACTTTTAGGCGCTTTATCTTGGTTGGTATTATGTGCGCCATTACCCATTATTTATTATTACTTTCACCAGAACAATTTACTCTTCTGGTGCTTGGATGCATTAATTTTGTACTTTGCAGTAGGTTTAAAAAGCCTTAAGTTACATGCTTTACAAATACTTAAACCCCTCGAAGAAAATGATTTAGCAACTGCACGACACTTTTGCGGTTATCTCGTGAGTCGTAAAACGGATAATTTATCTGAGCAAGATGTTTCTCGAGCCACTGTTGAGTCTGTGTTAGAAAATGGCCATGACGCTGCTATTGCTAGCTTTTTTTGGTTTATTATTGGCGGAGCACCTTTGGTGATTTTGCATCGTCTAGCCAATACTTTAGACGCAATGTGGGGCTATAAAAATAAGCGGTTCATTCATTTTGGCTGGTGCGCTGCACGTATGGATGATTTACTGGGTTGGCCAAGTGCGAAAATATCCGCTCTGCTTTATGCTTTTCAAACCAATTTATCTTTAACAAAAACAATAAATGCATTAAAGAATGGTTTTCAACAAAGTCAGAAATATAAAAGCCTAAATGGTGGTTGGGTAATGGCCACTGGCGCAAGTGTGCTTGGTTTCAAGCTAGGCGGTTCAGCCATTTACCATGGAAAAAAAGTTATTTCAGTCACCTTGGGTTGTGGTAGTACTTTAGTTAACAATGATATTTTGCGCAGCATAAATCTCGTCAATAAAGCGGTTATTACTTTAATCGTTGTTTCCTTTTGCACTGAAATGACTCTTTATTTTTATGGTATGAATGTGTAATGAATAAAACGAATAATAAAAATACGGCCACGTTAATTCACGGTGGAAGGCTCAATGCCGTTGCTGAACTTTATCAAATACCTTTAGAAGAGTGGATCGACTTATCAACGGGCATTAGTCCAATCAGTTACCCTATTCCCAATATTCCTCAAAATATATGGCAGCAATTACCCCAACCTAGCGACGGGCTAATTGAAGCGGCTAAACAATATTATGGTACTGAAAATATCAGTGTTACAAGTGGCAGCCAAGCTGTTATTGCGCGTTTACCTGATCTCTATCTCAAACATACAAAAAAATCACCAAGACAAATTGATGTCTGGCTCCCAGAAGTCGGTTACAAAGAGCACGAAAGATCTTGGCAAGAAGCAGAGTTTAATATTAAACGTTATAAGTATTTACCTACAGATGAAGACTTAACGTTACACGCAATTGTTGTGGTTATTAACCCCAATAATCCCACAGGCGAATTACATGAACAACATAGATTAAAAGTATTATTAGAATTGGTTGAATCACTATCAGGCTGGTTGATTCTTGATGAAGCTTTTATGGATGTTATCTCAGCTAATCAATCACTTATTAATTTGACGACCAACAAGCACCTTTTTGTATTACGCTCGGTAGGAAAGTTTTTTGGCTTAGCAGGAATTAGAATAGGGTTTTTAAGTGCACACCCACAGTGGCTAAATAAACTTAAACAATTATCGTCACCTTGGGAAGTTAATGGTCCTGCTCAGTTTATTGCTGAACTGGCATTGAATGACCCTAGCTGGCAGTCAAAGCAGCGCGAACAGTTAATAGTATTATCAATAAAATTAGAGCAGTTATTAACAGAAGTATTTGTCGAACCTAATAATCCCATTATCCAAAATATAGAAATAAGCGGATGCGGATTATTTAAAACCCTTGTACATCCTCAAGCAACAGAACTTTATGAAAAATTCTGTCGCCAAGGACTTTACGTACGTTTGTGCGACGAAAATAACGCTTTACGTTTTGGCATACCGGATCAAGAACAATATAGAAAATTAGAAAATTTATTGGCTCAACATCGCCATAGCTGATGCGAGCTTTTCAGATAACTCGGCATTTTTTAACTGCCCATTTTCCATATCAAAATTATCATAGAAGCTTGGAATAGATAAATGCGCTTTTACGTCACCATCAAAAAATGGCGCAGAACCTACAGCAGCAGCTAGAACCGTTGCAGCACCTCCTGGTCCTGGTGATGTAGCGAGTAAAACAAGTGGCTTATTTTGATAAACTTTTTGCACTGCACGAGAACACCAATCAAATAAATTTTTATACGCGGCAGTATAAGAACCATTGTGCTCAGCAAAACCGATAACTAATGCATCAGCGCTCGCAATTTTATCCAGAAAGTCTTGTGCCAATTGCGGCTTACTTAACTCTTCTTCTCTATCTGAACTATATAAAGGCATTTCATAATCGTTAATATCAAGTACTTCAACTTGGGCATTATCAACTAAGTTGGCGGCATGTCTTACTAACTGTTTATTAATTGATTTACGACTACTGGTTGCTGCAAAGGCGATAATTTTCATATGAACTCCAAGTTTTTGACAATAAATATTAGGTAACAATGTTATTTCGATGAAGATAGTGTAGTTTATTTCCAATAAAAGATTAATAACCTTATTAAAGATAGATTGTTTCCATATGACAACTAATAAAATATCAAATTCATCGCAACCTTCGTCGCAAAGTAAAAGTAACTTACTTGATGGTATATCAGTTTTTGTTCAAGTCGTTCAAAGTAAAAGCTTTGTGAATGCTGCTGAAAAAATGAATCACTCAACATCTTATATCAGCAAAGAAGTAAGTAAGTTAGAAACTCGTTTAGGCGTTCGCCTTCTTCATCGAACGACAAGAACCTTAAACCTGACATCAGAAGGTGAAGTTTATTATCGACAATGCCAACAAATAATTGAAGATGCTTTACAAGTTGAAAGCAGTATTTCAGGACGCCAGCTAATACCGCAAGGTCTTTTAAAACTTAGTTGTCCTGTTGGGATAGGTGTTTCTCGTATTCGGCCAATTCTCGCCGAGTTTATCGCTAAATATCCAAAAATAACTCTAGATATAGATTTAAACGATCATAAAGTTGACTTGATTTCTGATGGCTTTGACATTGTCATTAGAGCTGCGATTAAACTTGAAAGTTCAAGTTTAATAAGCCGACGCTTTATGAACTCTACCAGTTTAACCCTCGCTTCTCCTGAATATTTGAAAGTACATGGTACGCCAAAGCATCCGGATGAATTGGTCGAACATCAAATAATCAGTTACCGTAATCTAAAAAATCCAGAAGTTTGGCAATACACCACTAAAAATGGTCAACAGATTCAAACACAAGTGAATAGTCGGGTATTGTGTAATAACTCTGAAATGATGACTTCATTATGTTTAGCAGGACAAGGCATTATACGTATGCCGCTATTTAATTTGAGTGACGAAGTGGCAACAGGAAAATTAGTACCACTATTTGAAGATTTCATGCCTATTAATATTGGCGTTTACCTTGTTTACCCAAGTCGAAAAAACATGCCTGCTAAACTAAAATGCTTTATCGACTTTATTGTTGATAAATTGGGTAACAGTTAACTATTTTTCTTTATGCGTTTTATTGGTTACAAAAAGTCCTTTAACTAATGAGAATTGCGCAAGATAATAAGTGCTCATAATAAAAAGACTCTCAAAAGGTATTGGTTGATAAAACTTATCAAGTCCAATTAATGAATCAGAAAGTATAAAACTGACGCCGCCAATAATCAGCCATTTATTAGCTTTTTGTGAAAGTAACGTAGTGATTCCCATCAGTAGTAATACCGTCATATAAACAAAAACAGGAATAAAAAGATCTCCCAAGCCTCCATATATTAACGAAAACATACTCACGCCATATATACAGTACAACGCTACAATGGGTAGACGTTTGATGGCTTCACCCTTTTCTAAAAAAGGTCTTAAACTGAGAATATAAAAAATATGCGCAACGAGAAAAGATCCTAAACCTAAGACAAACCAATTAACAGGATCGTAGCCTAAAAAGAAGTCACCAAAAGCGGAAAAAAACAAGCCTATGATAAATAATTTATGCGAAGGTTCTTTAGTTTCACAGGCTCTTTTCCAAGAGAAGTGCAGTAAAACCATGATTGGGAGAAGTTTTAATATCCAACTCAGTGGATAAGGCTGAAAAAAAATAGAGGTTAAATAAATAGAAGTAAAAATTAAAAAGAGAGTTAAATGTGATCTTGTCATTATTAACACCTAGATTGAAGCAATACTTCAATCTACTGAAAAACATATAAAAAGTCACCTTATAGTTCAAAGTAGTCCTATAATTATCGATTTATAAGAAGATTGTTCCCTCAATTATCAAACATAAAAAAGGGAGTAAACATTACCCCCTTGGACTTTACTGATTATGATTTTATTGAGCGTTAATCTTTGAACACGATTTAAGCCCTTTCAATAATCAAGGCGATTCCCTGCCCAACTCCAATACACATAGTACATAATGCGTAGCGTTTATTGGTGCGTTGTAACTGACGAGCTGCTGACGTAATTAAACGTGCTCCACTCATACCCAGTGGATGCCCTAATGCAATTGCACCACCTTGCGGATTAATACGAGGATCATCATCTTGCAAACCTAATTCACGAATACAAGCTAATGCCTGTGCAGCAAAAGCTTCGTTTAGCTCAATAATGTCGATATCGTCTAAAGATAACTTTAAACGCTTTAAGAGTTTTTTTGTTGCAGGTACTGGGCCTATGCCCATAATACGTGGCGGTACTCCGGTAACTGCCATACCGAGTACTTTAGCAATCGGTGTTAAGTTGTTTTTTTCCACCGACTTACTTGAAGCAAGTAAAATTGCAGCAGCACCGTCGTTGATACCTGAAGCATTACCTGCGGTAATACTGCCTTTGGAATGAACAAAAGGCTTTAATGCTGACATTTTCTCTAATGTGGTTAATCTTAGGTGTTCATCTTTAGCAAAAATAATAGGGTCTTTTTTACGCTGAGCAATACTTACCGGTACTATTTCTGCGTCAAATAAACCTGCTTGTTGTGCATTCGCTGCTTTTTGCTGACTGGCAAAAGCAAACTTGTCTTGGTCTTCACGACTAATGTTAAAGTCTTCAGCTAAGTTTTCAGCCGTTTGTGGCATGGTTTCAGTGCCATAAGCTTTATCAAGCGCTTTATTAACAAAACGCCAGCCCATCGTGGTATCAAACATTTCTTGAGTTCGTGAGAAGTTGCTTTCTGCTTTACCCATAACAAACGGTGCTCGGGTCATACTTTCAGCGCCGCCAGCAATAATCATTTCAGCTTCACCTGACTTAATCGCCTGCATGGCAATACCAACAGCGTTCAAGCCTGAACCACATAAACGGTTCAAGGTTGTTGCAGGTACTTGATACGGTAAACCTGCTAATAATGTCGCCATACGCGCAATATTACGGTTGTCTTCACCCGCTTGGTTAGCACAGCCGAGAATAACATCATCTACTTGACTAAAATCTAAATCTGGATTTCTGTCCATTAAAGCTTTTAAAGGTAAAGCAGCTAAATCGTCAGCACGAATAGTCGCTAACGAGCCACCGAATTTGCCAACAGGTGTTCTAATTGCGTCGCAAATGAATACGTCATTCATCTCATGATTTTCAGTTGTTTCTTCTGTTGAAAAGTTGCTCATTCATTTATTCTCTTTTGAATTTGTTTCCGCTTAATTTGAGTTTTATTTAACTAATCTTTAGTCTTTTTTTAGTGACGGATATTGCTCAATAACTTTTTCAAAGCCTGAAGTTAAATGTTTCACTAAAATCATAATTTCTTTATCGGTCATTGCCGTTGATAACATAACAGAGCAAGTATTGATCATCATCAGACCTTGTTCAAACAAATGATTGAGTAATAGCTTCAAGCCTTTCGCTTCGTCTTCATTAGCATATGATTGACGATAGTTGTTCGGCGCTTGTGGCTTTAAGTGAATGCGAAACATCGACCCCGCTCCAGTTACACAAGCTTTTATACCAACTTTCTCTATGGCATGGCTAATTTCTTTGCGAGCTAAATCACCTAAAGCATTAACATAATCTACTGCTTTTTCATCGAACAAACGCATCGCAGTAATACCTGCTGTCATAGTGACAGGGTTTGCAGAAAAAGTACCTGAATGCGGCAACAAAACTTTTGGTTGCGTTGGGTCAAGTACTTCCATTACATCACTTCTGCCAGCAAATGCACCGACAGGAAATCCACCCCCAATCATTTTCCCGATGGCGGTTAAGTCTGGTGCCACTTTATAGTTTTGCTGAGCGCCAGCATAATTCACGCGAAAAGTGATCACTTCATCAAACATCAATAATGCGTCGTTTTCTCTTGTCCATTGATGAAGCGCTTCAACAAATTCTTCACTCGCTGGCACCATACCAACGCGATGAGAAACAGGGTCTATAAGTATTCCTGCCAATTCATCTTTATGCTGATTTAAAATGGCTAAGGCTTTTTCAACATTGTTATAAGGAATTATTATAACGTCATCTAAAGCGCCTTCAGGGGTACCGTTTGCAACAGGTACACTTGCCGGTTGATCTTCGTCTCCCCAGTTTTTAGGCGCGGCTGTTTGGCTAACTTCAGCGTAATCGTAGGCGCCGTGGTAGGCACCTTCAACTTTTGCTATTTTTTCTTTACCGGTAAAAGCACGCGCCGCTTTGATCATCGCCATTACCGCTTCAGTACCAGAATTTACAAAACGGATTTTTTCAAAACCAGGTACACGCTCACACAGTAATTCGGCATACTCAATTTCAATTTCGGTTGCCATAGTAAAGGCTGTACCTTTATGTACTTGCTCGATAATCGCTTGAGTTATTTCTGGGTTAGCGTGCCCATGGATCAGTGACGCCATATTGTTCGCAAAATCTATACGAGTAATACCGTCAATATCGGTAACATAACAGCCCTGCCCTTTTTCAACATAATCAGGATGAGGCAATTTAAAAATTGTATTGCGACTAACACCGCCGGGTAATACTTTTTTTGCACGGTCAAACAGTTCAGCGCTTTTGCTGTTTTGCTCATATGAAATAGATGACATTATGATTTCTCCGCTATATTACATGGGTCTAAAAGCTTGGCGCCGGTGCGTTCTTGAACAAAGTCGAACGCGACATTAGGGGCTAACTCAACCAGTTCAAAACCTTTACTCGTCACTTTAATAACACATAAGTCAGTATAAATTCGGCTAACAACACCTTGACCTGTTAACGGATAACTGCATTGTTCAATCAGTTTAGCAATACCATTTTTAGTCGTGTGTTGAGTGATAACAAAAATAGTTTTCACGCCAGCAACTAGATCCATTGCACCGCCAACCGCAGGAATTGCATCTGGCGCTCCTGTAGACCAATTAGCTAAATCACCATTTTGTGCCACTTGCATTGCGCCTAATACACAGACATCGATATGTTGCCCGCGTATCATTGCAAAACTATCAGCATGGTGAAAATATGCTGCGCCAGCAATAGCCGTTACTGGTTTTTTACCGGCATTAATTAGGTCGGCATCTTCTTCACCCTCTTCAGGTGTTGGTCCCATGCCCAATAAACCATTTTCGGTGTGATAAATAAATTCACGACCTTTAGGTACATATCGCGCGACTTTCTCAGGAATGCCAATACCTAAATTAACGTATGAACCATCAGGAATATCGAGCGCGGCACGTTCAGCCATTTGGTCTCGAGTCCAGCCAACTGCCTTTGTATTTTTTTCTAAGCTCATGGGTAAGTTCTTCCTTGTGCATTTAAGCTAGATTCTTGTAAAGGGTTTTCAACATGAATAATGCGATCAACAAAAATTCCTGGAGTTGCAACGGTTTCAGGATCAATATCGCCAGCATCCACACAATGACTCGTTTGTACTATGGTGGTCTTTGCCGCCATTGCCATAATAGGGGCAAAATTCCGCGCTGTTTTGTTGTAAGTTAAGTTGCCATAACGATCTGCGTCTTTCGCTTTGATAAGTGCAAAGTCAGCAGTTAAACTTCGCTCCATTACGTAATCACGATCATCAAAGCTACGTTGCTCTTTACCATCTGCCAAAGGAGTACCTACCGAAGTTGCGGTAAAAAAGGCTGGAATGCCAGCGCCACCCGCTCGAATACGTTCAGCAAGCGTACCTTGAGGAACTAATTCTAATTCAATTTTGCCTGCGCGATATAAGTCAGGAAATACGGTAGAATTTGCGGTGCGAGGAAATGAACAAATCATTTTTCCCACCTGACCATTTTCAATTAATGCCGCTAAACCAACATGACCACTACCGGTATTATTATTAATAACCGTTAAGTTTTTAGCACCCTGATCAATAAGGGCATGAATTAACTCTATTGGGCTACCTGCTTCACCAAATCCGCCGATCATCACTGTGGCTCCGTCAAAAATATCGGCAACCGCGTCAGCAGCAGTGGTACTAAATTTATTTATCATACTTAGCTTCTTCCTCTTTCAACTCGCCGCCTTGAGGTAAATTCAGGATGACGTTCTTTTTATAAATATGAATAAACTTTACTGTTTGTTTTTACTATTGAAAAATATAATGTTTTTATGTGAGCTATAGGAGTAAGCTATAACTAATTTAAAATAACATTAACGAATCATATATCAATAGATAGGATCTACTCATCTTTGTAAATAATAGTTGGTAATAACCTTGGAACTTCGCGCACTAAAATATTTTCAGTCGGTTTATGAGCAAGGCAGTATAAGCGCTGCTGCTCGGTGTTGCTTTGTTTCGCAACCGTCAATAACTTCCGCAATTCAATTACTCGAATCAGACTTAAATATCACTTTATTTGTACGTCATGCCCGTGGTGTGTTACCAACAGATGCAGCGGATAAACTTTATCCTAAAGCTAAAGAAATAGCAGATAATGCAAAAACGATCAGTAATCTGTTTTCTACCAGTCCAAAACCAGTATTACTCAGGTTAGGTATTATGCGTTCATTGGGCGCGCAACGAATGAGTTATTTATTGAAAAAAATAACAGAGGAAATTGATAATATAGAACTAACCTTAGTCGATCCCGAAGAACCTTGTGATGCACGGGTTGTCATTGCTAGCTCCGTAGCCAACAACGAAAGTTTCATTCCTCTTTGGCAAGACAACTATCAACTAGCAGTTCCAAAAGCATGGCAAGTGGCAAAAAACTCATCTATTAATATTTTAGAATTGGAAGGTATGCCTTTCATCAATATAGCCCCATGTGAAACACTTGATAAATTAAAAGCAGTGATGTCAGACGTTTCAGTAAGGTTTCAACCGCGTGCTAATATCAAAACGGTTGAATATGCTTGGCAATTAGTGTGTGCTGGGATTGGTTCGGCATTACTGCCTGATTGGCAAGAGATCTTGGATGCTGATGAATTAGTACTAATTCCTGTAGAAGGTATTCACTTAATTAAAGATATTGGCTTAGCCTTTAACAGCAACAAAGAGAATTCATCAATCATTACCGCAGTAAAAGAGATTTGCCGCTCAGAGAATATGAACTAAAGAGCATTGACCTTTTAAATAAAATCTAAACAAATATCAGTACAACCCTTACCACAATATACGCCTGGTGTGGTTTTGTCTTCGGGGACAATTAAACGGAGCACGGTGCCACAGGTTTCACATTTTATTTGTCGCCCGGCCATCACTTTTTTGATCAACGCTTTTTGATCATTAAATGATTTACCACTCGTTTTTTTTAGTTGGTCAAATTGCTTTATATCAAGCATGAACTGCCCTTATAGTTCTGAAGAACAGTGACTAAGCCGCTGCACAATAAAAACCGTCGTATTGGCCACCAAGCGGTTCAGCACTTGAGATCAATAAATTCTGATACGAGCTAATATTCTCATAGCTTGCACCGACAAATGGATAAGCGGTAATTTCCCAAGGAAAATCTTCGTTACCATCATAAGGCGAAAATGAAAGTTTTTGGTTATTTTCCAATAACAATTGGCCAAACTTTAATGCGGCATCTTCACTGGGGAAAATGACTGAAAATTCAATCTCGCGTTCTTGATTTAAATCGTCGCCGTCATTCATCATTTGCCATAAAGCATTACCAACATTATCTTCTGGGAATAAGGTTAAATCACGTTTCATTAGTTTTATCTTTTGTTTATATAATTTATTTCGCTATTTTATCTGATGAAAAACATAATACCAATCCAGTTATCGATTAATTTTGATAAACTAGCGCTATTAATCATCACAAAGAACTTTTACGTTGAATACACCCTTGAATAA
>Ga0209495_1000634_pt1 | contig 26669 bp, 26 predicted proteins | sample EN1Hudsemesocosm_FD_184629 | JGI IMG/M metagenome (GOLD analysis project Ga0209495, IMG submission 184629) | Methane-oxidizing microbial communities from mesocosms in the Hudson Canyon - EN1E Hudson Canyon (SPAdes) (version 2) | ecosystem: Environmental > Aquatic > Marine > Cold seeps | place... | reverse complement strand
TTGAATATCAGAGTATTGATTGGTGGTGTATACGTAAAATTGTTTAATTCTATTTTATTGATAGGTTTTGGCTAACTAAATGGAATAAGTATGACTATCCGAGGTTTAAAGTGCTTTTAGCTGTAGCAAACAATAAAAGGGAAGTGAGATTCCCCTAAAAACTGGACACCAATATTTAAGCCTATTGGAGTCACAAAGCAACACATGCTGAGTTATTAAAGTAAAATCTACCGTTGAGAAAAGAGCTTGAATTATCGTGCGTAGAGAATGCTAAGACTTACTTTGAGACTCAAAAAGACTAAGGTTTTAGTTTATAAGTATTATCCCGTGGCGCTACTCTGTCACTGCATACAGGTGTCTAAAAGTGGTTTTTATTACTGAGAAAATAAGCCTGCCAGTCAATGAAGTAAGCAAAACAATTACATTCTTTATTCTATTATTCAAGCTTATAAAAATAGCAGCCATGATGCAGAAAAATGGCATTGTTGCTCGCGCTTATATTCGACATAAAAAGCTAAGATTGCCCGCAATACCAGGGGGGGGGCTATGCATATTCTGGATAGAGACTTTAGTAGTGACACGCCGAGCCAGAAATGGGTGAGTGACACGACGCATCTTTAGATGCGACAAGGCTGGTTATACCTTGCCACCATCACTGATTTATATCCCCGAAAGGTAGTGGACTGGTCTATGTCAAACCACAATAATACAGCCTTGGTGACACAGGCATTAGTAATGACCATTAAACAGAAACCTAAGTAATAACAGCTCCTACATCACTCAGAGCAAGGTTCGACTTAACGTCCTGATAGTTACCTTGCTTTATTTAAAGTCCTCCGTATTAAGCAAAGCATGAGTGGCAAAGGCGACTGTTCTGATAATGCGGTAGCGGAACGCTTTTTTGGCACATTCAAAACCGAACTGATCTCAGGGGTTAACTACTTATCAAGAGAACAAGCAAAAAGCAGTACCTTTGAATACATTGAGGTGTTTTATACTAGCAACTAGTGTCCAGCTTTTTATGGGAGAGATCATAACATCCCCTTTTATTAAGTAGGTTACCGTTCTTTTATTGAGGCAAAGCATGTTGTAATTAACTATCTCATTGGCTATTACAGTCTAGTGAGACCTCATCAACATAATGGCGGTTTATCGCCAAACACGGCAGAGCAGAAATACCGCTTACCTACTAAACTTTGGTCAGGTGTATTGGACACAAACCATTGCTAGAGAGGTTTAGTTCTAACTCATAAATATTCTGCCGTGATAAACTTTAATTCTACAAAAAAGGTGTAACAACCTCAACGACAGAGGGTGAACACTCTCCACCCAGTGATAGAACTCTAGATTCATCACCCTTCCGATATTTTCCTGTTTGGACTAAGCAGGCCTGTAATCCTGCTTTAAGTGCAGCTTCCACATCGGCCTCAGCATCATCGCCAATCATTAATACCTCTTTTGGCATACAGCCTACCGAGTTAACCGCAGCCATGAAGAACGCAGCCGCTGGCTTACCCATGATTTGGGCATCAACACCCGCGGCATATTCCAGTGCTTGGATGAATGGTCCCGCGTCTAAACACAATTCGCCATCAGTTTTGAAATACCTGTTACGCCCTATACCGATAAGCTGTGCACCTTCAAGAAGCAACTGAAAGGCTGTATTGAGCCTATTATAATCAAACCGTTCTGCAGCATCTGTGACTACAACAGCATTTGGATTCAATTGATCGAAATCAATGAATTCTGCTTCCAAATCTGGATGTACTAAGCAGTAAGGTCGGAGATTTTTCATCTGCAAAAAACGTTTAATTGCACCGGGCGCAGTAAAAACTTGGCAAGGATCTATAACAAACCCCATCTTTTGTAGTGCACTTACAATCATAACTTCAGTTGAGCGAGAACTATTTGTAACAAATCTTAAGGGCAATCCAGAGCACTGCAATTGATTTATCGCATCGATGGCACCGATAATAGGAGTCTTATCTTGATAGAGTACGCCGCTAATATCAAACAAAATTGCTTTAATCATTGCTAAACTCCTCAAATAGAACTTTACATTTAGTATGCTCCAACCGAGCAAAAAAATCTTTTCCGAAATGATAGTTATTGAGCCATTTATGGGCTAGTGATAAAATTGAAAATAATACATGTGGACATTGATTGTTAGGACAGTGTAGCACTAGCTAATTTTCGGATAAACTGATTGGCGAGATGTAAAACGTATAAAGTATCTGAATGATATTTTTTGCTAGAGATAGTTAATGTTTTATACGTTTATGATAGTGTCATTACAACAGAAAAGACAGCATCAATAAACTGGAGAAAGATAATGTTAATAGGTGTGCTGAAAGAGATTAAGGACAATGAATACCGTGTTGGTATGACACCATCTGGAGTCCGTGAGTTAGTGAATGCTGGACACCAAGTAATGGTAGAACATGATGCCGGTGCTGGGATCGGGTTATCTGATACAGATTATCAACAAGCTGGAGCCATAATTATAGCCTTAGCCTCTGATGTTTTTGCGCAAGCCGACATGATTGTGAAAGTCAAAGAGCCTCAATTAGTTGAGCGTTCGATGCTAAGACCTAATCAAATTTTATTTACCTACTTACATTTAGCGCCAGATCAGCAACAGACTAAAGATTTAGTGGCGTCTGGTGCAATTTGCATAGCGTATGAAACGGTTACTGACAAGCACGGCGGCCTGCCATTATTAGCACCTATGAGCGAAGTTGCTGGTAAAATTGCCGTGCAAGCTGGTGCACATACCTTAGAAAAGACACAAGGTGGTATGGGTGTTTTATTAGGCGGTGTACCAGGTGTTGCACCCGCTAACGTAGTGGTGTTGGGTGGTGGTGTAGTTGGCCTCAGTGCAGCTAGAATGGCACTGGGTTTAGGTGCTGATGTCACGATTATTGATAAATCATTAGCCCGCTTGAAGGTCTTGGATGAGCAGTTTGGGCCACACTTAAAAACATTATTTTCAACTTCCGATATGATTGAAAAAGCATTAAGCCGTGCAGATCTGATCATCGGCGCAGTATTAATTCCAGGTCACAAAACACCAAAATTAGTGACAAAGGCGATGTTAGTTAACTTGAAGCCGGGCTCAGTATTAGTCGATGTAGCGATTGATCAAGGCGGTTGTTTTGAAACATCAAAGCCGACCACTCATAATGAGCCAACCTATATTGTTGATAATATTATTCATTATTGTGTGGCTAATATGCCTGCCGGTGTTGCTCGAACCTCGACCTTCGCATTAACCAATGCAACTTTACCCTTTATTATTGAATTAGCCAATAAAGGTATTCAACAAAGCTTGCAAGACAACCGACACTTACGAGCAGGCGTTAATATTTATCAACATTACGTTACTTATCAGTCTATTGCCGAGCTTCATAGCTATGACTATGTTGCGATTGAATCACTGATAAGTTAAGCAATATTAGGTCTAATTTGCATCGTCACCGATAATACATGCTAGCAAATGTGTCAAATGCGGTTAACCTGTCTCCCTATTGCAAAAACCCCTGTAATCCTTCTAGCTAGATATATGTAGTGGCAGAGTAAATTAGGCTACCAATGAACCTAAGCCTTTGCTTTTATGATGAGCCCATTGAAACTGATGCCGCGGACCGGACAAAGGACTTATGAGTTGGACACTTCAATTTTAACCTTCGCCTTGCTCAACTTTTTTCACATAAGTCTCTAAGTCAACAATACCCTGAGATTCAGCAATGATCTTTTCTTCAGGTTTAATAGCATCTTGAACGATGTCTAATCGCTTCCAGGTTGGAATTGGCGTTTCTTTACAAGGCTCAGGAACATACTTAGATTGGTCGAGCTTTTTGTATTTATGAACATAACGGGGACAATTTGCCCAGATTTTGGTTACCGTCACGAAAATCAAATATTGAGCTTCTTTGTAGTCATCCATTAATGGATGCTCTCGAACAAGTTCTGCAGTGCCCTGTACGCGCACTCGGTGTGGATTTTCAAAATCAATGAACAACATGCCAACTTTACCCTGACCGTCTATATTGCCGACCGAGTAAAACATACCGTTGCCATCAAATCCAGGGAATACGAGGGTCTTGTCGTCAAGTACTTTTACAAAGCCCTCGGCCCCCCCCTTGTAAGAAACGGTTGGCATTCCTTCCGAATCGACCGTAGATAAAAAGAACATATCACGCGCGGAGATAAAGGACTTTTCTTTGTCTGTGATGACTTCATGTATCCATCCATTATCAAGTAACTCAGCTAGTTTAGTGGTCTCAAATTCTTCTTGCAGGGCGCGGTGTTCAGCTGAATATACTGATTCCATGGGCTATCTCCTTAAATTTTAAGCATGACTTTTATAGATTCATAGTCTGCATGGAGCGTTACAAAGAGTCAAGGTTACCGCGAGGGAATTGTAATGAACACTGCTGCTTTTTTAGGTGATCTGCCTAGCGTTATTAATGCCAATAATTACTGCCGTTTGATCTGATTTAAGCTCAAGCTTTTTTAATCCTCTAAATTTGCTTGTTCGTAAGCTATCAGAGGAATCCGGAACTCTATCTCCCTTACGGAATTTGCCCCCAAAAAAATAATGAGAGTCTCCATGATGCCCCAAAAAAGCCCATGATAGATCATTGCACAGTACCGTATTAGTTCTTCAAGATTGTTTCGGTATAGCTATATCCAGAAAGCTTGAAACTCTACTAGGCAATCCTACACGATGTTGTCGATGCCGGCTCTCACTAGAAGGGTGGTTGTGACTGGAAAGTAGAAGAGAAAACACATCACACTGCGAAAGTATAGAAATAAAGGTAGATAGACTATTCATATTCAACACACTACCGTTAATGATGGTGGTCAGGCCGTTAATAAAAGGGAGAGCTAATGCGTAAATGCCGTAATTTAACCGCATGAATCACAATATTTACGTGGTGCTTATACGAGATCAACAGCTGAGCCCTGCGAACGATTTTCTGGCAAATATGCACACTGTAAATTGCTTGGTGGAAAGTCTACAGGTACAAAGAACTCTCCTGTAAAGCATGGTATGTATTCCAATGATGCTATTGAGAGGTGTAAACAGTATGCAACATTGTTAGGTGATAAAAAGTGAGTAATGAAAGAGGTGATCGAGTAGTTAGTTAACGGGACTTATAATGTATTTGTCAGGGTTAAAATCCCTGATTCTCACCCTATGCCCCTATAATTTAATAGGTTGCGATGAATCAAGAACATCGGCATCTCTGGCGGGGGATGAGGGAGTATTGGCTGCCATTTTTAAGATCACTGCCTTGTTTACAACCTAACTAAGCGTCCTTATTTTATTTTTTAGTACGCTAGTCGCTTTTAATTCATATTCTTCCATTAAATAATTTATTTAAATCGTCATATGATATTTTTTACACCACCACATATAGCAATAAATCGCCCAAATTCGCGTCCAATAAATACCTTTAGAGTTAGCCTTAAAAGCAATATAGAGATCGGAAACGGCTTCGGGATCTAGCCCCACAGATTTACACAAAACGTTATTGCATAGCATGGTAGCGACTTCAAGCTGCAGGGCATCGCGACACCATCTATCAAGTGGTAAAACAAAGCCGGACTTTGGCCGATCAAATAAACTTTCATCTAAATCAGGCATGGCTATCTCTCTCAATAAGGCCTTTTTCCCTAGTGGATTGAATCGATCAGTTATGCCCAATTTTGCTAGCTGTTCAATGAACACATGATCTAGAAAGGGCACACGCACTTCAAGTGATGAAGCCATACTTACTGAATCTAAATCTCTCACAAGCCTTTCTTTGATAAAAAAATGTAATTCCAATATTGATATTTGAGACAATTTAGGTTGATTCCTAATTTCTTTTCTAATAAGAGTTGCCAGTTTGATATCAATACCATGATCTGTGTTTCGCTCTTTATGCGATAAAAGCCGATTATAATAATTCTGTGTATACAGTGCGTATGATGTCTGAAAGCTATTAAAAGTATCTCCGTTAGTTTGTGTAATATCGGCAAATTTTCCCCATCCTGTTTGTGGAGGAACTTTGCCATAAATTTTATCTAGAGATTTAGTAGTGAATTTAGTCAAACCATCCAGTAGCCTTGTATGTAAAAAAGCCATCATTTTAGAATATGAAGCAACTTTAGGGATCTGGTGAAAACTTTTATATCCCCCAAAAAGTTCATCCCCACCCATTCCAGAAAGAGCCACAGTAATGCCTGCCTTCCTTACTTCTCGACTTAAAAAATAACTGTTCGCACCATCAAAAGTTGGTTGATCCATACTATTTAGGGCATCTTCAAGGCCATTAACGAATCCTTGTTGGGTTAACATTATTTCATGGTGTTCTGTTCCTAATGCCGCGGCAACAGATCGAGCATACTGTCCTTCATTGTATTTATTTTCTTCAAAAGCCAGACAATACGTTGAAACATTAGTGCGCGACTGTTGAACCGCTAAAGATGCTATTGCACTTGAATCTATGCCTCCAGATAAAAATACTCCAAGAGGTACATCACTGTTTATATGTAACTTAATTGAAGTTTCTAGCTCCTTTTTAAGATCCTTTTTAGATATATTGTCATGCTCTTCATGTCTGGGAATTTTCCAAAACTCTCGTTTATCACAAATTGCAGCCTGTTTATCTACCACTAACTGGTTACCTGCCAGCAGTAAATTAACGCCGCTAACAATCGTCGTTTCACCTCCAGCAACATAGCCATTCCACATAAAGCTTTCTATACCGACTGGATTTAATCTTTTTTCAATAAGTCCAGAGGTTATCAACGTTTTAATTTCAGAAGAAAATAGCAGTGTATTCTTTGAACCATTTTTGATTATCGTATAATAGAGGGGCTTGATACCTAATCGATCTCTATACATTAGTGCTTTTTGTAATTTGGCATCCCAAATAACTATTGCAAACATACCCCTTAAGCGATTAACAAATTCACTACCCCATTGACGATAGGCAAGCAAAACCACCTCAGTATCACTGTGTGATCTAAACATCACACCTAAGCTCTCAAGCTCAGATTTTAACTCTAGGTAATTGTATATTTCACCGTTAAATACAACTGTATTACCCGTGAGAGTGTCAATCATTGGTTGATTTGCACCTTTGTTAAGATCAATGACTGCAAGACGTCGATGTCCCAGTGCAGCTCCATATCCTTTTTCTATATCATTACTTGTCCAAAATCCATGGCTATCTGGCCCTCGATGGCTTTGTACCTTATTCATTTTTTTTACTGATTCAAGAATATTCTGATCTAAATAACCAATGGCACCCACTATTCCGCACATGTATATTTTCTTCCTATTACATTAGATAATGCCTTTTCCAACTTAGGTACTTCTGATGATACCGAGTGCGTATTCTTGACACTTTCAAAACCCGCTTTACCCATTTCACATAAACGTTCTGAGGGCATATTTATAAGTTCGATAAGTGCATTCACTAATGCACCACTACTATTAGGTGAAATAAGCCAGCCATTATGCCCATGCTCCACTAGCTCAGGAATCCCTGCAATCCATGTGGTTATGACTGGCTTCTTTAATGCAAAAGCTTCCATAATTACAACAGGCAATCCTTCAGCAAAACTTGGCAAAACTAAAGCATTTGATTCGGATAGATATTTCTTCACCTGTTTGCCATCAATCCAACCCGTAATCTTCACTTGCTTTGTTAAGCCTAGATCTTTAAGTTGTTCTTCAATGATGGAACGGAGTTCTCCATCACCCGCCAACACCAAATTCAAGATGATATTTTTATCTTTAAGAATCTTTAGTGCTTCCAAAAGAATGAAAATCCCTTTCTGGGCAGACAACCTTGCGACACAAACAATTTTCCGTTCAGATTTTTGTTTCGGGAGGGGGGATGATTCATCACCCAAAAACTCATCATCAACCGTACAGCCCACGACAATAATTTTTTTCCAGTATTCAAAAGGAACCCATCTTTTTAGTTGTGCGGCCCCATAATTAGAAATCGCTACAACAAACTCGGCTTCAATAATTTTTTCATTTAAGCTAAGTCCAATTGGTGCATCAAACTCATCAGGGCCATGAACTGTAAATGAATAAGATACGCCACCCAATTTTTTTATTGCTAATGCAACCGTGGTTGAGTTTGTTCCAAAATGGGTGTGAATATGCTTTATTTCTTTCTTTCTTATTTCTTTGTAGAGAACGCATGCCTCCACCAAGTAAGCTAAATGCCTAATCAGCCCGCGATCACTCTGTTTATTAAATCTCAACAGCATGAAAAATGTATTTAACCATCTGATTGGACTTAAAATAAACATATGTAACGTATCAATTAAAAGACGAATGACTGATTGCTCAAGGCAATAAAATGTTTTTTCTTCCTCATCAAGATCTAGTTTGTCTACGCAGTTATCTGGCCTTCTAATAGAACACCTTTGAATTGTATGGCCACGTCCTTCAAGCCCTAATATTTCTCGTCTTATGAAAGTATGACTAACAGAAGGATAAACGGTTGTTAAGTACGCAAGATTCATTTTCTATTTCTATTTCTCAGCTAATTTTTAATACCAATTAAATTAATATTGTATGGATAATGTTTTTGTATGTGCCTTCCAACTGTTTGCCACGCCGGTATAAAATACTGCCGAATTTACTGTATCAATGCTAAGGTCTCTATTTCTTAATGTTTCTCTTAATACATTAGAACCCAAAAGAAATATTTCATCTTGTCCAACTATGCCGATGAGTTACCCATTTCAGCACACTCTAGAAATAAAGTAAACCACTCAACAGCCACGTACCTAACCTCTCCTAGGCTTTAACAGTCGCCGCCCCAGCTTTTGTAATGGTTCAGTAAATCGCCACACAAAGTTAGACTATTTTTAGGAAGTTTGTCATAGTGACATAGTGTTATCTTGAATTATTAATCCACTTCAGCTTATCCATTGAGCCAGTAACAAATCCCTTCTAAAACTTATGAACCCATATGAAATCCTGCATAAATTCGGTACCTTATTGAATACCAAAATAGGCACGGCCATACAAGTAACTCACCAAGATCCACACCACCAAATGTAGTCAGCTATGAGGCAATAGCTGAGAAAAACATATAATCAAGATTAACGATTGTCCAACATTATCTAATAATTCCAGTCTGACGCATCACATCGGATGTAATGACAATAAGGTGATCTGATTTCATATTGTAATACATGGGGTGATAGCGGGTTGATTTCTATAGGAAAAGAGTTGCGAGACAGTTAGTATAATAAGGCTCGTACTCTGCCAAATTCAGTATTTTAGACTTTGGGTATTTATAGATGGTTACCTGTTGGAGGATTTAGTTCATATCAGAAGATTATTGTCTTGATGGTTAGAGGATTGATAGCTAAATATGGATTGAAAGTTACACTTATAAAAAAGCCCCAACACTGAATTAGTGCTGAGGCTTGATTATATATGGTGGGCCCACAGAGACTCGAACTCCGGACAAAGGGATTATGAGTCCCCTGCTCTAACCAACTGAGCTATAGGCCCAAAACCTTTACTTGTCAGTTTCCAAGAAACTCTTCAACTGATCTGATCGTGTTGGGTGACGTAATTTACGCAATGCTTTTGCTTCAATCTGACGAATACGTTCACGTGTTACATCAAATTGTTTACCGACTTCTTCTAACGTGTGGTCTGTATTCATGTCAATACCAAAGCGCATTCTTAATACTTTTGCTTCACGCTCTGTTAATCCGCCCAGTATACCTTGAGTTGCCTCTCTAAGTCCCTCAATCATTGCAGCATCTTGCGGAGACAAGACATTAACGTCTTCTACAAAGTCACCTAGATGCGAATCTTCATCATCACCAATCGGCGTTTCCATTGAAATTGGCTCTTTAGAGATTTTAAGTACTTTACGTACTTTATCTTCAGGCATATCAACCTTTTCAGCCAATTCTTGTGGTGTTGGTTCACGACCCATTTCTTGCAACATTTGACGTGCAATTCGGTTCAGTTTGTTGATTGTTTCAATCATGTGCACCGGGATACGAATTGTACGTGCTTGGTCGGCAATTGAACGAGTAATTGCTTGGCGGATCCACCATGTTGCGTAAGTTGAGAACTTGTAACCACGTTGATATTCAAACTTATCAACTGCCTTCATTAAACCGATATTACCTTCTTGAATTAAATCTAAGAACTGTAGACCACGGTTAGTGTATTTTTTAGCAATAGAGATAACTAGACGTAAGTTAGCTTCGACCATTTCTTTCTTAGCTCGACGTGCTTTTGCCTCTGAAATAGACATCTGACGACTAATTTCTTTGATTTCACCAATCGGCATCGCACGATCTTCTGACACATCAGCCAGTTTTGTTTGTGCAGCTAAAATTGTAGCTAGATTTTTCTTAATCGTTGATGAATAGTGCTTTTTAGCGCGAATAAGTTTATCTGTCCACTCAAGGTTAATTTCATTCCCTGTGAACGAGTCAATAAAGTCGCGGCGATTCATTTTCGCCTCATTAACAACAATTTTTGCAATTGTACGTTCTTGCAAACGAATTACAGCGACTGTTTCCGCCATCAACGAATTCAAAGCGATCAATGTTTTTGGTGTTAATTTAAATTCCATGAACAAGCTGGTAACGGCTTCCTGTCCTTCAGCATCTGGCGAAGCTTGGAATTTTTTGTTTGCTTTTTTTAATGCGTCAAACCGTTCACGTGCTTCTTCAGGATCAACACCTACAGCTGCTTCATCTTCTTCGTCATCATCTGTATTTGATACAGGCGCAGCCGCAGCGGCAGCGGCAGCTAGGATGAGAGCTGCTTGTTCTTCTTCAGGAAGAATAAAGCCTTTAATTAGTTCGTTTAGACGCATATCGCCTGCTTCAACCGCAGCAATACGATCTAAAAATGCACTAATACTTGGCGGATAGGTCGAAAGCATTGTTAAGCTTTCTTTTAAGCCTGCTTCAATACGTTTAGCGATAACAATTTCACCTTCACGTGTAAGCAATTCAACAGACCCCATTTCACGCATATACATACGTACTGGATCAGTTGTTCGACCAAACTCACCATCAGAACTTGCTAATACGGCAGCGGCTTCGTCAGTAGAAACATCATCATTACTTGATGCCGCTTCTGCCAAACGTTCCATTTCATCGGTATCCATGCCATCTTCATGAACAATAATACCGAGATCGCTAAACATACCAATGATATCTTCAATTTGATCCGCATCGACCGTATCTTCAGGTAAATGATCGTTAATCTCACCATAAGTCAGATAGCCACGTTCCTTACCTAGTGTAATCAGTGCTTTTATCCGTGACTGTTGATCTTTCATTTGACCTCTTTATGTATCTTGGTTTTTAGCAATAAATCGCAGCCGCACATTATAGCGATAACCCTCTAATAATGCACGCGTTTGTTTGCGCAAATTTACAACTTACCCATTAACCTAAATATTCAATGCGTTCTACTTCAGTTAAGTTGCGCAAACCTTTCTGCTCTAAATATTCATGTCGTTCTGCTATTGCTTGCTGTTGCAACTGTAATAGTAGCCCTGCAAGCTCTGGTTTTAACTGCTCAGGGCTGAGTGATAAAGGCTGTAGTGCTAAACGCTGTAGATGCCCTTCATAATCGGTATCGCGCGCACGCTCTAACATTGCTGCAGTATTTAGATGGGGGTGCTCAGTTAAAGTTTCAAGCATTTGGACCAAAATATTAATGCCTGGCAGTTCTAACAGGGCAAGCTTATCAAATACTCCTATGCCAGTAATGAGTCCTGGGTGCTGTAATAAAATTGTTATGGCTGTACGAACGGGGGAAAAAGCACCGGTACTTGTAGCGGGCTTATTCAATTTTTTCCGCGCAACATCGATGGGCTTTTCTAGGTGTCGATTTAATGTAGAGGTGCTTGTTTGCGCTCTTTCAGCTAACCGTTGCTCAAGCATATCGCGATAAATACCGACGGGCACATGGCGCAGATAGGGTTTGGCAATTTCAACTAAGCGCGCTCGTCCATCCATTGAGTCAATATCAACCTGAGTTTCTAAACTATCAAAAAAGAAATCCGAATAATTTTTTGCACCAGTAACTAAGCTATTAAAGGCCTCTGCACCACCACGCTGTCTTACTACGCTATCTGGATCTTCACCATCCGCTAAGAACATGAATTTTAATTGATGATTACCGCCCAATAATGGCAAAGCATTTTCTGCAGCACGCCATGCCGCTTCGCGCCCAGCACGGTCACCATCAAAGCAAAACACTATTTCTGCTGCACTACGTAATAGTTGGCGTAGATGATCGAGCGTGGTCGCTGTTCCAAGTGTTGCAACGGAATTAGTGACCCCTTTTTCAGCTAGCGCAATCACGTCCATATAGCCTTCCACAATGATGATCCGCTCAAGTTTACGATTCGCTTTACGTGCTTGAAATAAGCCATATAACTCACGGCCCTTATGAAAAACCGGCGTTTCAGGTGAGTTCAAATACTTAGGCGTGCTGTCATCTAATACGCGTCCACCAAAGCCAATAACACGGCCTCGTCGATCGCGAATAGGAAACATAACCCGATTGCGGAAACGATCATAAGTTCGTCCGCTATCGTTGCTACTCAGTAAACCAGCTTCATTTAATTGATGTCTAGCAAGTTCACTGGTGCCAAATGTTCTAAGTACATTATCCCAGCCATCTGGTGCCATACCGATATTGAAGTGTTCGATGATTTGAGGCGATAAACCGCGCTTTTGTAAATAGGCCGCAAACTGCCCATGTTGTGGATGGTTTTTTAATTGATGCGCATAATACTGGCTAACTTTATCAAGCAAGTTATATAAATTTTGTGTGGCGGGTGTTGCAGATAGCGATTGCGTAACAGGAACTGTCATACCGACAGCTTCAGCAAGCTCATGGATAGATTCCGGAAAACTCATCTGCTCATATTCCATCAAAAATCCGATGGCAGTACCGTGGGCACCACAGCCAAAACAGTGATAAAACTGCTTATCTGCACTAACGGTAAACGAGGGCGTTTTTTCGTTATGGAATGGACAACAGGCGTGAAGATTCTTACCTGCTTTTTTTAGCGGGACACGCGCATCGATAATATCAACAATATCAATGCGTGTTAATAGTTCATCAATGAACTGAGGGGGAATCTTACCGGCCATGACGAAACGCCTATGACCGATTTAATTCAGTTGTAACTGACTTGCCTAAATCAAGATCTGGCAAGAGAATCACATTACGCCGTCAGCGCAGCCTTAACAAGACCACTTACTGCGCCCATATCTGCTCGACCTTGAAACTTAGGCCGTAATGCTTTTATCACATTACCCATTTCTTTCGGGCCAGTAGCACCAAGCTCAGCAATTGCCGCTACAATTTCTGCAGCAATTTCATCATCGGTTAATGGTGTAGGCATAAACTCTTCGATGATGGCTAGCTCGGCAATTTCAATAACGGCCAGATCATCACGACCCGCAGCTTGAAATTGGCTTAATGAGTCACGACGTTGCTTACACATCTTAGTCATAATCGTAACAATGCCAGCATCGTCAAGATCTTTACGGTTATCTATTTCATATTGTTTTATTGCAGCGGTAATTGAGCGCAATGTTACAAGGCGATCTTTATCTTTCGCGCGCATAGCGGTTTTGACATGTTCTAAAATAGTAACTTTTAATGGACTAGATTCTGCAGGCATAATATTCGTCTTTCTTAGTACATGCGAACGCGACGAGCGCTTTCACGAGATACTTTCTTTTGGTGACGTTTAACAGCAGCTGCAGCAGCGCGTTTGCGTACTGTAGTTGGTTTTTCGTATTGTTGACGAGCGCGAGCTTCTGTCACTGTACCTGCTTTTTCACAAGCACGCTTGAAGCGACGTAAAGCGATATCAAATGGTTCGTTTTCTTTTAAGCGTACTGAAGGCATTAATACTTCCTGACAAAATTTATATGGAAAAGCCCACAATTGTACGAAAGATCAATAACAAAGATCAACTAATTTCTAAAGTAGGCATAATATGACGATGAATTATAAGCAGCGGACACATAAATTATGCGCGTATTAGGCATCGAATCTTCCTGTGATGAAACAGGCATTGCAATATATGATACTGATAAAGGCTTGTTAGCACATGCACTTTATAGTCAAATTGCTATGCATGCCGAATACGGTGGCGTAGTGCCTGAACTGGCGTCACGTGATCATATTCGCAAAGCCTTGCCGCTAATTGACGAGGTGTTATCAGAAGCGAAATTAACGCGAAATGATATTGATGCCGTGGCCTATACAGCAGGCCCTGGTTTAGTAGGCGCTTTATTGGTTGGCGCAGCAATTGGTCGCAGCATCGCATGGGCACTTGATCTACCTGCCTTAGCCATCAATCATATGGAAGGGCATTTACTTTCACCGCTGCTAGAAGATAAGCCGCCAGAATTCCCCTTTGTATCGCTACTAGTATCAGGTGGTCATACTCTGTTAATTGATGTTCAAGGTATTGGCGAATATCAATTATTAGGCGAATCCATTGATGATGCAGTAGGGGAGGCCTTTGATAAAACGGCAAAGATGCTGGGTTTAAGTTACCCCGGCGGCCCAATTTTGGCAGCACTTGCTGAGCAAGGTACACCCGATAAATATCTATTCCCGCGTCCAATGACTAATCGGCCTGGTTTGGACTTTAGTTTTAGCGGTTTAAAAACATTTGCGATGAATACATGGCGTGATAGTGAGAAAACGGAACAAAATAAGGCAGACATTTGTTTAGCTTTTCAGACTGCAGCCGTTGAAACCTTAGCAATAAAATGTAAACGTGCGCTGAAACAGGCTGGTCGCAAGACCTTGGTGGTTGCTGGGGGTGTCAGTGCCAATAAAGCCTTGCGCGCCCGCTTAGATGTTATGCCACATATTAAGGTCTATTATCCACGCCAAGAATTTTGTAGCGATAATGGCGCAATGATTGCTTTTGCAGGTGCAATGCGCCAATCGGCAATGGTAAAGCACGATTCATTGACATTTTCAGCGAGGCCGCGCTGGCCTTTAGATGAGCTTAGCCCGCCATCAGCGATTTAACGATTAGAGCTTTACCACATTAAATCATCAGGAATTTCATAGTCGGCGTAAGGATCATTTTCGTCCCGTTTTGATTCTGAACTAAATTCAAATCGCACTACTGCGCTAGGTAAACGACTTTCAATCTTTTCTGCCACTTTATCCGGAATTAGGCGGTGTTTTTTGTCATCAACTGCAATAGCAAGTTGACCCAAGGTTAATTGTTTACGCTGGTCTTCTGTGATGTAAATTTTTCTGATCTTTGCATCATAGGTAAAGTTATAAGCGACCTCAGCTTCTTTGGGGATCTTAACTGTGTTTTGCTCAATAATCTGTTGCACTTCTATATGCAATGCTTTTTTAGCCCGCGCTTCGTCTCGTCGTCTATTTAGTTCTAAATCACGTTGCTGCTTTTCATGTGCTGCTTTTTCAAGATCTTTTTGAATACCTCCTTGCTTGACTTCTTTGCCAGACTTCACCGCTTTACGGTTTTTATTCACATTCTGACGTTTATTATGTTGCGTCTTTTTTGCTTTTTTCTTATCAACAACACCCATTTTAAGCAGTTGATCTTGTAATGATTCAGCCATAATTTACTCTTTGCATTGTCTCAAAATAATTTATTTAGACTTGGTTTCTTCACCAGCCAACAAGCGTTTAATATTGGCATGATGTCTTGCCACCAGCAAAATAGCTATCACCAATACAATCCAGCGTGCAGTGACAGTCTCGAGGAACCAGAGGCCATAAACAGGCGCTAGTGAGGATGCAAGAATCGCCGACAGCGATGAAATACGTGTAACTAAAAAGACAACTAACCACGTTAATAATGCTACACCAGCCATAGTAGGGGAGAGCGCCAGAAAACCACCCAAGGCCGTTGCAACCCCTTTACCGCCTTTAAACTGAAAGAAAACGGGGAAAAGGTGACCTAAAAAGGCAGCTAATGCTGTTGCCGCAAGCCAACATTGCTCTAAGCCTAGTAATATTGCGATAACAACCGGGATCACGCCCTTGACGACATCAATTATTAATACCGTAGCCGCCAACTTTTTACTGCCAAAACGCAATACATTAGTGGCACCTGGGTTACCAGATCCTTGCGTACGTGGATCAGGCAGTCCGGCTAACTTACACAGCACAATTGCACTCGATAAAGAGCCAATTAAATACGCGCCTACAATTACCGCTATCGGTAAAGCAAGTGTTTCAAGCATGGTATGATGCACCTCATTTGATTGAGCCCGTATTATAGGGCTATTTGTACTTTTTCTACACAGGGACTTATGGACAAAATATTTCTTAGCGATCTACATATCGACACCATCATCGGCATTTATGACTGGGAACGCGAAACACTGCAAACACTCAGTTTTGATTTAGAAATGGATTGGGATATTCGTAAAGCAGCAAAAAGTGACAATATTACCGACACATTAGATTACGGATCCGTCGCTAATACCATCGTTGAATTTGTTGAAGCTAGTCGCTATCAACTGATTGAAACATTAGCGGAAGAGCTTGCTGCTTTATTACTGAATACATTCCCCATTCCAAAGATTAAACTCACGTTAAGCAAGCCCGTTGCTTTACATGGGCAGAACATTGCTAGAATTGTAATTGAGCGCCAAAAATAATGCCCACGTCCCAATCTGGCTACCTGCTAGGTATCGGCAGTAATATTGAGCCTCACGATAATATTAAGAAAATCATGAATTTATTACTTGAGTATTATCCTCAAATTACATTAAGTCGCGTTCTTTCTATCCCCCCCATTGGGATGAATAGTACGAGAGATTTCCTCAATGTAGTGGCATTTATTGAAACAAATGATACTGAACAGGATCTAAAGCAGATCTGTAACTCAATTGAAATCAACCTCGGTCGCAACCGCAATGATCCTCAAAGCAAGACAAAAGATCGGCCTGCTGATTTAGATATTCTGACGACGATTAATTTTCCTCTCGACGCTGCTGTCGCAGCGCATACGATTACTAATGAATATTTTCTTTATCCCTTATTGGATGAACTTCTCGGCTATTTGATGGGCAAGCCATTTGATATCGTTCAACCAGGCATCACTCTTAGTATAAATAACTTAACGTTTGGACAATCGGCGACCACCATCAACCGGAATGCTGACACCCGTAATAAAGGGATTATCGAGTAAGCTTTTAACCGCCAAATAGACCGGTTCGACCCCACCTTCTTTTGCTAGCGGCGTTTCATCTAACATCTGCTGCTGCACTTCAGCAGAATGTTGGCTAGTAAAGAGTACCGGCCCAGGTGCAACGGCATTTACCTTAATACTTGGCGCTAATTTTTTAGCAAGCACTAACATCATATTATGTAAACCCGCTTTCGTTGTGCCATAAATATCAAAGCGTGGTGTTGGATTTTCCACATTGATATCTGTTATATGAATAATGTCAGCCGGGCAGTCATTTTGTCCTTTAAGTAACTCTTGCAAGCCTTGGCTAATTAAAAAGGGCGCCATCATGTGCACATTAAAGAACTGTTCATACTGTGCAGCTGCTTCGACCAAGTCACTTGAGGTTGCTGAAAAAGATGAAGCATTATGAATCAAGCCTCTAAAGCTAGTGCAATGCTGTTTTAACTCGTCTACAAACTGCAATATTGCAGCACTATTATTGAATTCGGCACAGACTGTTTTGATGCCCATTTGTTCCAAAACTTGGATTTCATCGGTACGGGTACGATAATGAGCAATAACGGTGTAACCTGCTTGATGAAGGCGCATTGCAATATGATGGCCTATACGGCGCCCTGCACCAGTAACTAAAATTGCATTCTCTAACACTTAATGACACCTTATATTTCATCGACTCTATGACTAATAAACTACCTGTACCTGACCCTATCGCGCAACAGCATAGCGATCACCTGTTAACCATTATTAAACAAAAAATTACCGAGGCGGGCGGTAAAATCACTTTTGCTGAATATATGCAGCACTGCCTTTATCTACCGGGATTAGGCTACTACAGTGCTGGTAGTTATAAGTTAGGCGGGCAGGGCGACTTCACCACAGCACCAGAAATATCACCGCTTTTCTCTCAAACATTTGCTCATCATATCCGTGATGTTTTTTCTCAACTTATTCGGTCAGACATTCTTGAATTTGGTGCTGGTAGCGGAAAAATGGCAGTACAAATCCTAAAAGAACTAGAGCGGCAATCATGCTTACCTGAGCATTATTATATTATCGAGCCAAGTGCTGACTTACGCCAAAGACAAAAGCTATTAGTGACTGAAGAATTAGCGCACCTAAGTGACAGGGTAATATGGCTAAATGCATTACCAGAAAACTTTATTGGCGTTATCATTGCCAATGAAGTCTGTGATGCTATGCCAGTGCACAGACTACACTTTCAAGATGGTGAAGTTAAAGAACGTTATATTAGCGTTGAAAACGACCAATTACAGTGGTGTGAGGATGAGCTATCCCAAGAAGATTTACTCCGTCATGCCAATAGTATTCAAGCCCTGGTTGGCGATATTGAGGTCATCACTGAAATTAGCGTGGCCTCGCAAGCATGGCTAACAAGTCTCTCTGATTGCTTACAGCAAGGCGCAATATTCATTATCGATTATGGCTACCCCAAAGCAAATTATTATCATCCTCAGCGCCGTGACGGCACCTTAATGTGCTACTACCAACATCAAGGCCATGGCAACCCACTTATCTTGCAAGGCCTACAAGATATTACTGCTCATGTTGATTTTACTGGCTTGGCCCAAGTTGCATTTGATAATGGCTTAGATGTGGATGGGTTTCAGTCTCAAGCTGATTTTTTATTGGCAGGAGGAATAACTGAACTCGCTAATAGAACTGAGAAAAATGATGAGATGAGCTTATTTAAACAAGCAACGGAGATAAAACGGCTAACACTACCATCAGAAATGGGCGAAACGTTTAAAGTACTCACCCTGACTCGCGCCCTTAATCATCCATTGCCTAAATGCCAATTAGCTGACCGACGCCATAGTTTATAATTACAAAAAAGGGAGCCGAAGCTCCCTTTCTTTAATCTCACATCATTAGATGTTTACTCTTTCAATGTCTCAAGTTGTTTTTTCAAATTGTCGATTTCTTCAGACATTTCGAAAATAATTTCTTTCATACTGCCTACATCATGACGTAAATTTGCCGCATCTTGCTTACTACGTGCAACATCTTCTAATAATTCAGGCGTTACAGAGCCAGTATTAACAGCTTTACGTTCTTTTGCCGTAGCCAATATTGTCGCGATATCAATCACGATCCAATTACTACGTTCCTCACCTGTTTTAGGGTCAAGGTAATACGATTGACCTTTATCTAAAGCAACACGAACAGCGGGATTGGAATCAAATGAACGTTTTCCCGGTAATAAAGGGTAAAGACGACGATCGATTTCTGCTCCAGTAGCTATATCTTTTTTCCTGTATATCTCATGAACAAGGCCAAAGATAATATTTAAACGTCCATCACTGATAAAAACACGACCCGTAGTCGTTTTTTTCTCTTTTGCTATTGAGCCAGAGTGAGAACCGATTGAAACAAAGTTAATATCCTCATTGGATTGCACCTGACCAAAACCACTAGAAAGCGCAGTACTTAGTATTTGTAGTTCACTACGAGCAAACAATGGCGCTTCCCTTGTTTTAAACAACTTTTCTTCCACGACATACAAAGAACTTAATACTGTGCGCATTTGATCACTCGTTAATGACTCAGGGTGCTCATTGGCTCCGCCGACTACATCACGATTAACAACTTTGACATACTGCAGGCCTGATTCCCACAAAGTACGGCCACTTTGTCCCAATAAAATATCATCTTCTGTTGGTTCTTTATCAGCTTTAAATAAACCTCCGCCACATGCTGTCAATCCACTAGTAATTAGCATGCTAATCACAATTACACGGCCTAATTTAACAATCTTACGCATAAATTTTTCCTCTCTAAATTTTTGCTACTTTCGTAGGATTAAGCGCTTCTGCTTTTTGCTCCCTACAAAGTAAGGCGTGCACAGATTCTCGTGGGTCGCGCCCTTCAAATAGTATTTTACAAACTTGTTCAACAATCGGCATTTCAACACCAGCTTGCTCAGCACGCAGCAATACTTCACGTGCTGCATGCATACCTTCAACTGTTTTACCAACCTTAATTACTGCATCTTCAACACTTAATCCGTTGCCAATAGCTAGCCCAAGTTGGCGATTACGACTTTGATCATCTGTACAGGTTAAAATTAAATCACCAATTCCAGACAAGCCAAACATTGTATCGGTCTTAGCTCCTAAACTCGCAGCTAAGCGTAAAACTTCAGCCATACCACGAGTAATCAAAGCCGCTCGTGCATTCGCACCATAACCAAGCCCATCAGATATGCCTGCACTTATTGCTAAGACATTCTTAACCGTACCACCTATCTGAACCCCTAGCATATCGGACGAGGTATAAACTCGTAATGTTGAACTATGCATTGACGAGGCTAAGGCTTGATTAAAAGCCTTGTCGGGAGAAGCTGTGGTAATTGCTGTCGGTAGATCTTTTGCCACTTCAACAGCAAAGGAAGGCCCAGAAATCACTGCTAATGAATGTGTTTCACCTAAAATATCACCTGCGGTTTCATATAAAAACCGACCAGTTTCAGGCGTTAAGCCTTTAGTAGCCCAACTCACGGGCATACCTTTCGCAATATAAGGCTTCATTAGCTTTAACATGCTACTAAAAGCAATGCTTGGCACTGACACTAATACATGGTTCGCTTTTAGCAGTGCAGACTCTAAATCAGCAACAACGGTAAGCGTGTCGGGAAATACTAAACTGGGCAAGTAACGCTCATTACTTGCCGTTTTTTTCATTTCAGCAATATGCGCTTCATCTCTTCCCCACAGGAGAACCTCATTGCCATTTCTTGCAATAGCAATGGCGAGTGCCGTTCCCCATGCTCCAGCACCTATTACTAGGGTAGGAAAGAGTGAGCTATATTGCTTGTTAGCCAATGTGTTTAATGTTTCGCTTGAGCAGCTTGTTTTTTAGCTTGCTCAATTTGATTCATGTACAAAGCATCAAAGTTAACAGGCGCAAGTACTAACTGTGGGAAACCACCTTTTAATACGATATCTGAAATAACTTCGCGTGCAAATGGGAATAATGTATTAGGACAGTAACTCCCAATTAATGGACCCATCTCTTGATCTGAATAACCTGTTAGCGAAAAGATGCCAGCTTGTTTAACTTCAGCTAAAAAAGCCACTTTATCTTCAACTTTTGCTGTTACTGTTACTGTTAGCATAATTTCATGATTATCTTCATCAATACGAGTGTATTCGTTACCTAATTGAAGATCTAATTGCGGCTTCCATTCATCACGGAAAATCTCAGGTGTATTCGGTGTTTCGAAAGAGATATCTTTAGTGTAAATTTTTTGAATTACAAAGCGTGCTTGTTGCTCTTCTGTTGGTGTACTTTCTTCAGCCATCGGACTTCCTTAAAAATTATAATTACGACTGGGCTAGCAAGCTATCCAGTTGTTTCGATTGATTAAGCGCTACTAGATCGGTATAGCCACCAATAGCATTATTGTTTATAAATATTTGCGGCACCGTTCGCTGCCGACTTTTTTTCATCATTTCTTCGCGTTTAGAAGTGTCAGTATCAATACGAATTTCAGTATATGTAACACCTTTACGTTCTAATAGCTTCTTCGCCATAACACAGTAAGGGCACTGTCCAGTTGAGTACACTTCGACTTTAGCCATAAGACCATAATCCTCTGATTAATTAAATAAAGGCAACTTGGCATCTTTCCAAGCATTTAAGCCGCCTGTTAAAACGTAGACTTCTGAAAACCCTTTAGCTGTAAGTTGTTTTGCAGCAGTTCTAGAACGTTGACCACTTGCGCAAACTAATATAATGGGCTGGGTTTGATCTGTTAACGACGTATCATCTGCTACTTCAGATAGCGGCAAACTGACCGAATCTGCAATATGTTCTTTTGCAAACTCCATTGGCTCTCTAATATCCAAAAACACCCCTTTTTGCTTATTCACTATCTGGATAGCTTGTGCTGTTCCAATAGCTGAAAAGCCAGCTAACTTCTGGTGCAAAGTGTTTGATAACACGAGATAGGCTAGCACAGCAAATGCCGACACTAACAACCAGTGATTAATTACAAATTCGCCTAAATGTTCCATATTACAACCTTAAAATTACTGTTCGCTCGAGCAAAAAACATCACGCATCATTTCAACTAATCGTAATGTCCGCTCATCCTTCACTCGATAAAAAATACGGTTCGCATCGCGACGTGAAGCCACTATTTCTTTATCTCTTAATCTTGCCAAATGTTGAGACACATTACTCTGAGTTGTGCCGACACAATCAACAATAGTTTGAACAGATAATTCATCTTCACCAACTGCACACAATATCTTCAATCGTATCGGATGCGACATTGCCTTCAATGCTAATGCTGCACGCTGAATATCGCTATCGTGAGCAGTAATAGTCTCTCTAACTTCTGACACAACAGTCACCAACACGGTAATATAACTAAATATTAGCCACAAAGGCTGACATAATACACCCGATTTTCCATGATTTGCATGTATTGTGTAGATCTTGCTGTCAAACAGCGCATATTCAAGTAATATAATTAATACTTAACTTACGTTAGAAGGATGATTCAATGAAGCACCCTCACCGCCCTTTAGCACTCATAATTTTAGATGGATGGGGATACAGTGAAGATCCAAAACATAATGCTATTCATGCCGCAAAAACGCCTGTATGGGATCAACTCTGGCAAAACTATCCTCATACCTTGATTAGCGCATCAGGTGCAGGTGTCGGCCTACCAAATAATCAAATGGGCAATTCAGAAGTGGGCCATCTTAATTTGGGAGCTGGTCGCGTTGTCTATCAAGCATTCACACGTATTAGTCGCGCCATTAAAACCGGCTCATTCTTCACCAACCGAACACTTACCGACGCGGTAGACAAGGTCTTAGAAAGTGATAATGCCGTCCATATTTTGGGTTTATTATCGCCCGGTGGCGTACATAGCCATGAAGAACATATTCAAGCCATGGTTGAGTTAGCCATTAAGCGTGGCGTAAAAAAAGTATATGTACACGCCTTCCTTGATGGTCGCGATACGCCACCCATAAGTGCGCAAGCATCTCTTGACGCTATGGAAGAAAAATTCAAACAGCTAGGAGGGGGGCAAATTGCCTCACTTATTGGCCGTTTTTATGCTCTTGACCGAGATCAGCGCTGGAACCGCGTCGAACAAGCTTATCAACTGATTGCTAATGGTAAAGCTGCCTTTCAAGCAGATGATGCTTCATCTGCACTTACCATGGCCTATGATCGAGGTGAAACCGACGAATTTGTAAAAGCAACAACTATTGGTGAGCACACCATCAAGGTTAACGATGGTGATGCAATTATCTTTATGAACTTTCGTTCAGATCGCGCTAGAGAACTAACCAAGACATTTATCGACACAGACTTTGATAGTTTTGACCGCCAACGTCATATCAAGCTGGCTGACTTTGTCACCTTAACGGAATATAAAAAGGACTTTACAGCCCCAATCGCATTTCCATCAGAACAAATGCACAATGTGTTTGGTGCTTATATATCCTCACTTGGCCTTCATCAACTTCGTATTGCTGAAACAGAGAAATACGCGCACGTCACTTTCTTTTTTAATGGAGGCCGAGATGACCCCTTTGAAGGCGAAGATCGCATTCTAATACCTTCACCCAAAGTAGCCACCTATGATCAACAACCGGCCATGAATGCGCCAGAAGTAGCCGATCAATTAGTTAAAGCGATCCACAGTAATAAATACGATGCCATCATATGTAACTTTGCTAATGCCGATATGGTAGGCCACACTGGTGACTATGATGCTGCTATCAAAGCCATCGAAACACTGGATAACTGTTTGGGTCGCGTTTGGTCGGCGTTAAAAGAATCGGGTGGCGAAATGATTGTCACTGCCGATCATGGTAATGCTGAACTAATGTTAGATGAAAAAACGGGCCAAGCTCATACTGCCCATACCAGTAATCTAGTGCCATTAATTTATGCTGGCCGAGAAGGCGAGTGCGCTGATCAAGGAACCTTATCTGATATTGCACCCACCATTCTCTCATTGATGGATCAGCCTATTCCAGCAGAGATGAGTACTCATTTACTTGTGTCATTAAAATAGCACCTCACTCTATGACTTACATTCCGTTTTTACTACTTATAGTCTCAGCTGTTATCAGTTCGAACATCTGGGCCGGAAGTAAAGAAACTGAACAACAATTGGATTCCGTCAAAACAGAAATTAATGCACTTAATCAAGATCTGATAAAAAATAAACACTCAAAATCAACACTCTATGCTCAGTTAAAAAAACACAGCCTAGCAGTTTCAAGCTTAAATAAAGAGCTCTTATCTATTAAGCTAAAAGTAAACGGCCATAAGAGAGAGTTAGCAAAGATTGAACAGCAAGTCGCTAAGCAGGATCAGTCACACACACAACAACTAAATGCACTTAATTCACAAATACATAGGGCTTTTATTAATGGCAAACCAAGCGTTATTAAGGTACTTTTAAACCAACAAAGCCCAACAACCTTGGCAAGAAGCACTCGCTATTTCCACTACTATCATCAAGCAAGGCAACAGCAGTTAAAGCAAATTAGCGCTACTTTAGATAACTTATCAGAAGATCAGAGGCGGCTTTATACTGCCCAGAAAAAACAGCTTCAACTCTATGATCAACAAAAATTAAAACAAAAACAATTACACTCCAAGACACAGCTGCGTCAAGCGACACTAAAACAACTAGAAGGCAAGATCAATGATCAAGGCTCTCAATTAAGTGCATTGTATGTGCAAGAACAATCATTAAAAAAATTACTCGCCTCATTAAATAAACCTAAGACTCAAGTCTCCTCAATCAGCCAAATAAAAGACGGTTCATTCGCAAAAAGAGCTGGTACATTAGCTTGGCCTTTGAAGGGAAAAGTCGTTGCGCACTATGGTAGCTCTCAAAATATTGGTAAACTCACATGGCAGGGAATTTTGATCTCTTCTCCTGCAGGAGAGAATATAGTTGCGGCGGCGACAGGCCAAATTATTTTTGCAGATTGGCTTCGCGGCTTTGGCCTAATGGTTATCATCGACCACGGCAATCAATATATGTCATTATATGGCAACAATGAAACATTGTTAAAGCAAGTCGGAGATATTGTCTCTATGGGTGAACTTATTGCCCAAAGTGGTGACAAAGGTGTACGACAACACGCTGGCTTATATTTTGAAATTCGGCATAAAGGAAGTCCAACCAATCCATTGAGATGGTTGAGGAAAAAAACTTAGCGACAAATAATTTTAGGATAACGGTATGAGCTTTAGAAAACGTGATTTGGTTTTACTTACTACAGGTGCAACTCTTGGTATTACACTGGCCTTTGGCCAAATGGTCTTTGCCGATAAACCGGACTTGCCATTAGAAGAGCTTCGCGCTTTTTCTGAAATATTTGGCCGCATAAAGAATAATTATGTTGAACCCGTTGAAGATAAAGAATTATTACAAAATGCTATTCGAGGTATGTTGTCAGGCTTAGATCCTCACTCAACTTATCTCGACCTTAAAGATTTCAAAGAACTCCGTGAAGGCACAACCGGTGAATTCGGTGGCCTTGGTATCGAAGTTACTATGGAAGATGGCTTTGTCAAAGTTGTCTCCCCTATTGACGATACGCCTGCTGCTAAAGCTGGTGTGCTTGCTGGTGATCTAATTATTCGTCTTGATGACAGTCCTGTTAAAGGCCTAGACCTAAGTGAGGCTGTAGAGATAATGAGAGGCAAACCTGATAGTAAGCTTTTACTTACAATAATTAGGGATGGAGAAGATAAACCTCTTAGAATAGAATTAACACGCGCCATTATTAAAGTTAAAAGTGTTAAAAAAAGAATATTAGAGCCTGGTTATGGCTATGTAAGAATAAGTACATTTGCATCTCGTACCGGTGCCGGCCTCAAAGAAGCTATTAATGCGCTCAAAGTTGAAAATGATGGTTCCTTAGCAGGTCTTGTTCTTGATTTACGTAATAATCCAGGTGGATTACTGGATGCTGCCGTTGAAGTATCTGATGCCTTTATCACTAAAGGTTTGATCGTTTATACAGAAGGTCGAGTTAAAAATTCCAACCAAAAATTTAATGCCAAGCCACACGATCTGCTCAAAGGTGCGCCACTTGTAGTCTTAGTAAATGGCGGTTCAGCTTCAGCCTCTGAAATTGTTGCAGGTGCGTTACAAGACCATGATCGTGCTGTCATCATTGGTACAAAAACCTTTGGTAAAGGTTCAGTACAAACAGTAATGCCGTTAACCAATGACACAGCTGTCAAAATGACGACCGCTCGTTATTTCACTCCATCTGGCCGATCAATTCAAGCTGAAGGAATCGTACCCGATATTGAGCTAGAAGCTATCAAAATCACATCTAGAGAAGCTGCAAGCATTACAGCAGTAAGAGAACAAGATTTGACAAAACATCTTGAGCAGACAGATTCAAA
>Ga0209495_1000629_pt1 | contig 26781 bp, 27 predicted proteins | sample EN1Hudsemesocosm_FD_184629 | JGI IMG/M metagenome (GOLD analysis project Ga0209495, IMG submission 184629) | Methane-oxidizing microbial communities from mesocosms in the Hudson Canyon - EN1E Hudson Canyon (SPAdes) (version 2) | ecosystem: Environmental > Aquatic > Marine > Cold seeps | place... | reverse complement strand
AAATATCTAACAAAGTCATACATATAACCGATAAAGGTATAAACAATATCTCTTATCGGTCTCAACATATTTTTAATAACATCCTTAAATGTCAAAATTACTCCTAGCCTCCTTAATGAATACCAACCTACTAGCTCCCCAGAAATAAATTAAAAGCAAACTAAGTTCACTTAATACAGTTGCAATTGCCGCGCCAATAACTCCGTAATTTGGAATTAAAAATAAATTCAGTACAACGTTTATCAGAGCAACACCCCCCATATAATAAACCTTTATTTGCATATATTCTTGTGTCACTAGAACTGAACCCACATTTGTTGCTACAAAACGAATGGGGGCTGCTAAAGCCAGAATACTAAGTGGAATTAGTGCTTCCTTATAATTATCCCCAAATAAGAGCGTCACTCCCCAAGGTGATAACAGCCAAATAGCCCCCATTGACAATAAACCTAACATCAGCATGAACTTATTTCCAGAACGATAAACTTGGTAAAATTTTTTCCGCTCATGATTAGCCCAGCGATGTATTTTGGGGAGTAAATATTTTTGATAAATAACACTAGGTAACATATAGACTGCAACCATAACCACAAAGGCAACATTATAAATACCCGCTGCTTCATCACCTGATATGTACTTAAGCAGGATAATGTCACTCTGAAAATAAATTAGGTGAAAAACGCCTGCTAAACCAAATGTCCAAGACTGAGTTGCAACCTGCTTCATACTAGGTAATGTAACAAGTTGCCCTACACTATTATTTTGTTCACCATGCCCTTTTAATGCCAGCTGTCCTCGATACATTCGCCACATAAACAATACGCCTACACCGAACACACCAATTGAAATTATCGCATATAAATACGACACATTAACTAATGTCATCCCCTGAGTTAATGCTAAAGCTAAACCAGCGACTAAGAAAAATCGCAGAAGGTGAGGTGAAAACTGCCACAATGCCAGAGCAAAATAACGTTCTTCTAACTGTAACTTGCTACCAACCAACTCCATTGCAACTTGCCCTAACAAATAAATGGAAAGAATCAGCAATAGATCACGGGTATTTTTGTCATGAGGTCCAAATTCAGCCCAGAGAAATAAACAAACAAAGACTAGAGTAGTCGTTAGCAATATATATTTAAGGGAGTTTTTCAACCAACGGATGGCTTCCCAGCCTTCAGCCCCAAAAGCCTTTAGCCAAAATCCATGCACACCAAAACTAGCTAAAGGTGCAACTAATGTAATCATAGCAAGTGCAGCAGAAAAACCACCAAATGGTATCGGCCCTAATTCTCGTGCAAGAAGAGCTTGAGTTAAGAATACACATCCTGCTCCTAGAATTGAACCTAGCCATAGTAATGAAATTGATTTAACTGCCTGTTTTTCACTCACAGTGCTTATAAAGTTGCATCAGCATTAATAAGTACTGGTTTAATATCAGAAACCACTTGTTTTGCATTAATTTTAATGTCTATCTCTTTAAATTCATCATAAGCAACACACTATTTATTCTTCTTAGCAGCCCTCAATTCCTTAGGGAACCACCAATGCATATTGACATTACATTCACCACAATGCCTATAAAAGCGCATAAACACCATACTTAGACCGATCCAATAATCGAGTAAAAATCGCAAGCGTTGCTATAGCGAAAAGACCATTACCAATACGTACAATAAAATAAAGTAATGTGGGAGAAATCAAATTGGATCCATTACTGCCACAACCAAACCCAAGGATAAAACTGATACGGCAACCAATACTCGCTATGTACCCCAAAAAACAACCATACAAACAGTATTGCCGCACTGTAAGCCACTACGCCACACACCCACAATGCATTCTTACCATCCCTTCGCCCCAGCGCATTGGGTAATCGTGACAGTACAAACATCTGCAGCGGTATCCAATACAAAGCAACCCTATCCACCACTGTGGATGAGGGCAGAATTTTTACTGCCACCACTAACAGTAGAGCACCCCAAGCCATCCATGTCCAAAAAGTGCGTTGCCCGGGAGATAGTTGAAATCGTTTGCGAAACACTAAAAATAATGCGGCTGGTACTGCATTCAACACAACCCTCATGAGAGCCCCTGTAGATTCCATGCGAGTCCCAAAATAATAACTTGACCAGATTGCAAAGCGATCACCCAACAGCCAAAAGGACATAATCAATAATGCCAGCCCAATCAACAGCAGTGTAAAAATACGCTTCTGCTTATTTACCAACACGACTAGCGGCACTAATATGAGACTAGACTCATGGAAAGTTGCTGCTAATGCAATATAAAACAGAAAACGCAAACTGTTACTCTGCCCCAAGGCCAAAAAGCCACGCATTGCAATAGCGATGGCCACCCCTTGCCTAGTATACCCCATCGCCGCTATTATGATGAAAACAGGCACTGCCACCACCAATGCTAAACTCGGCCTAGGCTGTTCTAGGCAAAAAGAAAATACGCCCCAAGTGAAAAAAACAGCACATATTAAGTTAACAAAATAGATACCACCTGCGATATTGACGCCTATCCACTCCAATAGGCTGTAACTGAAGTCACGATTAAATATGTTATGAAAAGGATTTTGGACCCAATATTCCAACTGAAGAATATAAGTATACCAATCTGCACCTACCTCATGCCTAAGACCTATCATGAACACAAATATAAAAAACATGCCACGCCACTCATTAGGCCAACGGTCTCGCCGGACACTGAGTGCTATCTGAGGAATTGGCCTTAACCGTGATAATGCCAGATAAGCGGGCACTAAAAATAAAAGCCAGTAGGCAAACATTTCAGCTTGCCTCTTCCAACCAACTTTGAAACATCAAAATATTCCAAAGCAATAATTGGTGATTACGCCTACCTGTTAAATGAGCATGCCATAATTCATGAACAAAATCGGCATTAAAGAAGCCTTCCCTATGCAAGCGTTGCTCATCTAATAAACTTTCCACCCATTCTCTAAGCGGTCCGCGTAACCAGTCACCCAAAGGAATACCGAAACCCGCTTTAGGTCGCTCAATCAATTGTTGCGGAACATATTGATAAAGCACTTGGCGTAATATCCATTTAGTTTCCCCCCCTCTTATTTTCATTGCCATGGGAAATTTCCATGCTAATTCCACCACGCGATGATCTAAAAATGGCACGCGAGTCTCTAGACTATTTGCCATTGCTGCCCGATCTACCTTAACCAATATATCATCAGGCAAATAAGTCATTGCATCCATAAACATCATGTGTTGCTTAGCGTCTTTGAAAGAAGAATTCATGCCTGTCTGGGTTAACCATGTTTTAGACTCTGTTGCACCTATCACAATTTCCTCAGGGCAATCAATTTCTGAAACCAAGCTATAGTAAAGCTCATTGATGCCATCCACTTTTTCTAAACGATTAGCCAATTTCCCTAATTTTTCACCCATGTTACTAGGGAATTTTTTAATTTTTCCAGCTTGCTGAAAAAGACCATCCCAAGTGGTCGGGGACAATTTTTTAATTGAATGACCCGCCAACTTTCTACCTCCAAAGGGCACATATTCAATTTTTTTCCAAATATCTGACAACAGATAGCGATTATAACCACAAAATAATTCATCCCCCCCATCACCTGAAAGAGAAACTGTTACATGTTGCTTTGCCATTTTCGAAACTAAAAAAGTAGGGATTTGCGATGAATCTGCAAAAGGCTCATCGTACATTTTACCCAATAATGGAATCACTCCCATTGCCTCGCCGGAAGACACATAAAGTTCTGTATGTTCTGTACCTAAGTGCTGAGCCACTGCCTTAGCATATTCCGCTTCATTGTAGCCCGCTTCATCAAAGCCTATTGAAAATGTTTTAACTGGGCGAGTTGACTGCGCTTGCATCAATGCCACCACCGCAGATGAATCTATCCCACCCGACAAAAAGGCACCAAGCGGCACGTCGCCCATCATCTGCATTTCAACAGCCTTTTTTAATTGACTATCCAAGGCCCTAATGGCTTCAGTATCACTTCCTTCAAAAGAACTTGTTAGCCCTGTCTCAACAACATCCGTCATACACCAATAAGCTTTGGGCGTAAGTGTTTGAGGACTAGTAGCAGCATCTAATCGCACTTGAACATAAGTGCCGGGCAGTAACTTCTGAATACCTTTGTAAATAGAAAACGGCGCAGGAATATAGCAATGGCGCAAATACAAACAAAGTACATCACGATCTATTTCACTCAAAAAATCCGGGTGCGCCTTAAGGGCTTTTAGTTCCGAGCCGAATAAAAATGTCTTATTTTGAAACCCATAGTATAGCGGCTTTTCGCCCATACGATCGCGTGCCAGCGTTAGCACTTTCTCTTCACGATCCCACAAGGCAATAGCAAACATACCTACAGTTTTCTTAAGCGTTGTTTCAATTCCCCAAACTGCAATCCCTGCCAGAAGAGTCTCTGTATCGGAATGTCCTCTCCAAAATACATCCTCCCCCGTCATTGCCAAAGAAGCATCGCAACCTAGTTTATCTAACTCACACCGAATCTCTAAATGATTGTAAATCTCACCATTAAACGCGATCACATACCTACCATTGACAGAAGTCATCGGCTGATGGCCCGCCTGCGACAAATCAACAATTGACAACCGCCTATGCGCCAGAGCCATACCCGCATCAACATCCACCCAAACGCCAGAATCGTTAGGGCCACGATAAATAATCGTATCCGCCATCGAGCGTACTAGTTCTTCTGTAACGTGAGTTCCTAAGTATCCTGCTATTCCGCACATATCATCACTTTTTTATAGCTGAAAAACACCAGAATGCTGCACTATCTGAGAAACAAATTCTATGTGACACCACTACTTTCAACATATCTTCAGTTTGTGCTTGTGTAAATCGATGTTCTAAACGAGTGGAAAAACGATTGAGGGCATCTGTACACAGAAAATAAATTGCTTTATTTTGGCACCAGAACAATGGGGAATTCTGGAAAGGCTGACCCAACTTTTCTAACAACAAAGCCGTTCGTAATAGTGGCCAGTAGAACAAGACTATCAAAATCTGACTAATAACAAAACGAAAATGATAAGACATTCGACAAATGACTGCCCTCATTAGCTCACTAATTTTCCATAACGAGCAGCACCATACTTTCTACGTTCAGTGCGTCACACATTGGGCAAGCAGATTTTTGTACAACTCTGTATGTTTTTTCCTGACACCTTGCTTTTTATTCATCCAGATTACTACCATTTAAGAATCGAAGTTAATAGGATTATGCTAAATTCAAGACAATTCCCGATAAATCTGGTCATATAATCGGACGCCTTCGTCCAAGGAAAAGTGTCGTTGCGCAGCAGTCACACACCGCACAGACGCGGCAGGGTCTGCTACCAACTGAAGAAGTTGTTGCAATGCTACAGACCTCGAAACGGCGTCAAACGACTTAATTGCCACACCAACACGTTCACCTTCCAACACTTCGGCCATATCACCAACTCCAACATTACCTAAACAAGGAATACCGCAACCTAAAAACTCCCCTAGTTTAGTTGGCGCACAGGCTGCGCGTGAAAATGATGGTTGATAAAAAAATATTCCTGCATCCATACGCGACATCTGTCTTGGCACTTCGGCATGAGTGACAGCGGTCAGTTCCACATTCGCACAAGGCACACCCGCCACTGCCAATCGCTCACGAATATAAGTATGTTGTCCCCTATTCACAATTAAAAAATGTGCATTAGGTTGCATGCGCAGCAACTCTGCAAAGCAGCTAGCCACCTCGTCAAACAGATAATAAAGATCAACTGAACCTACATAACCCAATATAAATCCACGGCGGGCAGGATCACGCGGCAAGGGATTAAAGCGTGTCAAATCCACACAGGTAGGAATCACCGTTACAGGTAACTGATGCTCCTGTAAATAATCAAAGCACTGCATCTCGCGCACCGCCGCATGAGTGAGTGACACCACATGATCGGCAGCCAGCAGAAAGTGCCGCTCGAAACCCTTGGCAACGCGAAACATTCTGCCACTGCGCAACCACAAGCCGCCATCCACCCGCTCATCTACCCAAAAACCACGCATGTCAAAAATATACTTAACCCCAGTAAGTCTCTTGAGCGCAAGCGCCATAACCGAGGGCACATAACTGCGTGCGTGCACAATACACAAACGATGGCGCAACACCAACCATAAACCTATTGTGATACCACAGACAATATCCCACGCCGTTGCCACAGCCGAGGGTCGCTTGTGATAGCGCAGCGGGTGCCAAACGATATTAGCCTCGGCAATATTCTGAGCAATGCGTTCACGCTCGGTGACATTCATCCAGTCTTCTGGCTTCTCGAAGCTAATAAGATGAATACAGCGATCTACCGCCAAGCGCTTGAGATATGCCAATACTTGGGATTGGCCCAACGGTTCTAGCATGCCGTCATAAGATATGTAGAGAATAGATTGAATATTCACGCCTGCTTAATACCTCTTACAACCGCAGCCCTACCATCTCCCACTTCGACAAAACCAGCAAAAGTGACGTTAGCACCATTACTTCTAAACATGGTAACCACATCTTTAATTCTTTGCGGATGATCGTGCTCAGGCGAGAACATATCAAATGTATCCAAAACAACCCATTCACGAAGTTGGGCTTTATTCAAACCTACAGATGGCATAGTACCCAAGTCAACAAGCGGGAGAAAACGAGTGAACACACCCAACCCAATTTTATTCAAAAATCTAGATACTTTGATAAGCCAATCTACATTATTTTCAATTAACTCAAAAAGCCTTTCATGACTCATTCTTTTAGTCCATGACCGGAATATATATTTAGTATGAACCTTAGTCCACCATCCATTGATCGGATAAAAATCCACCACCACTTCACCACCCGGTTTCACTTTACTAATCAATGCCTTAACTGATGATTGAAAATCAGGCGTATGCTGTAGCACGCCAAAACAAAAAACCTTATCAAATGCATCATCAGGAAACGGCATTTCATAAATGCTGGCCTGGAACAAATGAAACCGATCAGGGGCTATTGCCCCATTATTTTTAAAGTTGGCACTGACGGCATCAGAATAATCAACACTGTAAAGTTCTGCTTGCGTATGCTCGAGTACCACTTTGCTAAAACGTCCTGCGCCAGATCCCACTTCAAGAATATCTTTTTCAGATAACTCCTCTGGCTTCCAGTTAGATTCAGCAAAGAATCTATTTTGGCTAAGCCCCAAACCATCACTTTTGCGATCTAATTGAGTTTTATCAAATTTATTCCACTGCACACCAAAGTTTTCAGTGTAATTATCCAAGTCTGAAATTCGTGCAACTCCATTAATAATAGGAAAAGTGTTACCTTCCGCATCAATTAATTTGCCGTTCAAAAAATGTAGCGGGGAATTATTTTTTGGATTTTTTATTATTATAGCCACTTAAATTTTATCCTTTATCACTTTGTTTATGCCTGCATTTAGTTCAAATATCAGTTGCCAACCAAGCTCCAACATCTCACGAGTCAGTGCTAGTAGTAATTCAATCCAGAAGGTATGGTTCATCATTTTATCGGTCGAGTAACCGCTGATACGGTAGCCGCCTATAACGAGATTCTTGATGCTGACGAGTCAGACAGAAAGAACTTGAATGAATAAATCACTGCCACATATTACTGAATCAGTTCCGCAACTTAACGGCGAAGGACATCAGGATGTTTTATCAGAAAACCGAATGGATGCCGTGGTCATTTGGATTCTGTATTTAGAGTTAATTTATATTGCTTTATTTGCGCTAAGCACAATTGTTTCATATCTTCGTGTCGCAACCAAGCCTGATGCCAAGTGCTAATGCATTCGAGGGCAGTGGCTAGGGACCAGCGTGGCTCCCATCCTATGCGGACTTTGGCTTTGGATATATCGAGCTTGAGGTAGTTGGCCTCGTGCGGATGCACTCCGCTGTCATGTTGCCAACTGGCGCCCCCGCCCCAAATACTAACTAGGTTTTCAACAATCCACTGCACGCTGCGGGCGTCATCGTCTTTGGGGCCAAAGTTCCAAGCATTGGCGTAGGATTGGCCATCGGAGTACAGACGCTCGGCCAAAGTAAGGTATCCGCTAAGTGGTTCGAGTACGTGCTGCCACGGACGAATGGCGTGTGGGTTACGAATAATTACAGGCTGATTTTTCTCAAAGGCACGAAAGATGTCTGGGATCAATCGGTCTGCAGCCCAGTCGCCACCTCCGATGACATTGCCGGCTCGAGTTGTTGCAATAGCTACTGCTTGCTGATGAAAGAACGAACTGCGGTAAGCAGCAGTAACTAACTCGGCACAGCCTTTGCTACTGCTGTAGGGGTCGTGACCACCCATTGGCTCGTTTTCACGATAACCCCAAGGCCATTCTTTATTTTCATAGCATTTGTCAGTAGTGACTACCACCACAGCTTTAACGCTAGGTGTCTGGCGAACAGATTCCAATACATGTACAGTACCGAGCACATTTGTGGCATAGGTTTCAACCGGCTCTATGTAAGACAAGCGCACTAAAGGTTGCGCGGCCATATGGATGACAATATCTGGCTGCGCTGCTTTCATTGAACTTTGCAGCAAAGGCAGTTCCCGTATGTCAGCAATGATCGATGTCATACCTTTGCCCACATTAGCCACTTCAAACAAGCTGGGTGTAGTGGGTGGCTGCAGTGCGTAGCCGGTGACCTCCGCACCCATGCTTTGCAACCAAATCGATAACCAACTGCCTTTAAAACCAGTATGGCCAGTTAAAAATACGCGTTTACCAGACCAGAAATCGACTGTCATCTCCAAGCCTTCCAGGGCGCTTTTCCAGTTCGCCACAGCTCTTCTAGAGCGATCTTATCGCGCAGCATACCCACGCATTGCCCAAAGCCGTAGTGCAGGAAGGCAGCCAATTCAGCGCCTTCAGCTAGGTGTTCTAGCGGTTCGCGTTCCCAAATAATTTTGTCCTCGGTGATGTAGCCGATGACCTTGGGCGACAGCACGAAGAAGCCGCCATTACTCTTGGGATCTGGGTGACTGAAAACATCTTCGCTGAAACCATTACCCGAGCCACAAACTGATATAACTGCTTTCAATTTTTCTCCAAATTTCGATAATTTACTTGCCATTTTGTTGCCTCTATTTCCATCCAAATCTTAGAACTCGAAATACCCAAGACAGTAAAGATCGCCTTATAAATCTAGATCGAAAAGAGAGGAAAGGGATCCAAAACATAAAATACTTCAAAGCTGGATACGGCATCTTGCCTCTTCTTTTTAGATTCCATAAGAGCCTTAAACACCTGTATTGTTCAATCTCTAATTTTGAGACTTCTGAAGAATAATTACTTTTAACAAAACTAACGAAAGCCTTATAGTCCCTAGTTCCACTAGACTGTGAAAGATTATCAGGATTTAAAAATTCATTCATCAACGGATCCTTTAGCCATAAGAAATTTCCCCGCGATAAAACTTCAACCAAAAAAATGGTATCACAGTAATTTCTTCCCTTGTTATAATCTGGAAAGAGACCCTTTATTTTTTCTGTCCTATAGGCATAAGAGCAAAACGGCACGACTCCGCCCGCATCCTCACCGAGCAGATATCGCAAAAGCAAATCTCTTGGATTTTGAATCAACAAATCTTTATCAATACTAAACCCAGTTTTAGCTACTTGAGTCTTACCATTAACATCAATGAAGCCATTGTTAGTTGCAACCGCAACTAGGCAATGATTTTCTTTAAATGCACGCAGAACTTGCTCAACATAATTTGAGCCCATCACATCATCATCGTGGAAAATGATAAAATACCTTGTGCGAATACTAAAAAAAGCCCTTTTAAAATGGTCAAATGCTGCAATACCAGGAAAATATGAAACATATTCTAAATTAGGAAATTCACTCTGCACAAGAGACCTAGTGTCCAAATTGGTAGAGTTATCTGATATTATCAAATTAAAAAGGGTATTAGATTGCCCAAGTATCGACGTAATAGCTCTTTTGGCGAGACTCGGTCGATTATGGCACAATAATACGATTGTTAGTTCTGGCATCATTTTACTTTAGTTAGTCGCATTAGAACTATTTAGTAAAGTCATAAATGTCTCGAATTCTTTTCTGATATTTGGAAATGTATCAGACTGGAAATTTAGATGTTGTTTCTCGGTAAGGTACTTCCATTGCTCATCCGCCTCCAACCCCATATATTTTCGTGATGCTTCTGCTGTACCTACAACAGAACCTACAGGATTCATATTCATAAATATGCAACTACATAATGGATTAAATGACATAATTGCTCCGCCACCGCCATCAACACTAAAATTTAAATGGGAAATTTCATATAGCGCCATACGCAACTGGACATTCCAACAGCAATCCGTAAATATGTATTTATTATCAAACGGCAAGTTTTTGTTAAAGGCGTTATCAGTATCAGGGATTATCAACGGGTGATAATCATGTGTAATTAAATATTCAACAAATTTAGCCCATTCGACTAAATTACTATTTCTTACGGAATCATAATCGTATTGACGAATTACAATTGTCACTATCTTCTTCTTGATTCCTCTTTCTTTTATATATTGATTAATATACTTTTTCCCTTGTTCTGTTGCACGTAATCCTTTGAATACGCCGGGTTTACTGGCAAACTGATAGAATGAGACAATATCTTGCGAACGTAGATTAATGCCATCATACAGGTCAGGATAAATATCGTTTTTTTTGATAATGTGTTTGACTTCACTTCTATCCGGTAATATTGAAATACCTTTGCATTTTGGATGAAGTCGAGTTGTCTGCAACAAGATGTTATCAATTCGCCAGTTAGTACTATCTTCGTCTATTATTTTTTCATATTCACTTTTGAACTCAATTTTTTTGTTTTTCTTGGGCACAAAGACAACTACAAATCCGCTCTTGTTCTTTTTTTCTGCTTCAATTTCCAGACCACACAAAAACTCAGCGATATTGAAAGTTATAGGTGATACCTCAAGATCATATATTCCATAAAGATATTCACCAGCTTCCGTTTTAACTAACCTGCCTAATTTTTTTTTAGTCCTCAAAATAAAATCTATAGGCTTCTTTACAACAGGGAAGGTTGGGATAATTATTTCTTGCTGGCATCGCCAAAGAAACCATTTGATTCCATGTGCTCGTAATTTCTGATATATCTCAATTATTTTCATCTCTCGTCTCAATTATCTATTTGCCTGTTCATACATTTCTGGCGTACCCACATCTAGGAACACTTCCGATGTTTCATAACTGTAGATCTGCCCGACAAAACGATTCAGCACTTCGGTGCTAAAGTCTGTCACAGTGCATAGATCTGTACCCAGCCTGTTTAATAGTTCGGGAGAGAGTATATATACCGCTCCATTGGCCAGATTACTCGGTGGGTTGGCAACCTTTTCATGAAAACCTATCACCACACTGCGTTCATCCAGTTCTAAAATACCACACGATGAGGGGTCAGCGGTGCGAAAGGTCATCATGGTCATCATGCATTCTGGCGGGCGATTACTATGTGCTTTCTGAAAGGCAGTGAAATCTGCCAAACAATAGTTATCGGCATGAATCAGTAGGCCATCCTCGCCCTGAAAAAAACCCAGATTAGTAATCAAGGTACCTGCAGTGCCGTGCAATTCAAGTTCATTCACCAACCTGACCTGATTACTATAAGGGCTCGCTTCAATATAAGCCTCAACCTGATCTGCCAGATAATGTGTATTAATCAGAAAAGGTCCAATACCCGCCTGTGTCAAGCGCTCCAGCCAAATACCCAATAGCGGCTGACCTTTAATCGACACCAAACACTTAGGTATGGTGTCGGTAAGTGGCCGCAAACGCGTACCAAAACCCGCAGCCAACAGTAGCGCACGCACTAGCTTAACTCTCGCAATAACTCTTCGGTACGTAGCGGGATGTTCCCCACCCTGCCCACTTGCACCGCCGCAGCTAGCGAACCTAAACAGGCAGCTTCCCAAATAGTGCCTCCACAGGCCAGCGTCATGGCACTGGTGATCAACAATGAATCTCCTGCGCCAGCTACATCTTTGGGGCCGTTATTCAAAGCATTTACCCGATCGGTTAACCAGTCATCGGCTTTACCATTGCCGGCATGAATCAACAGGCCCTCTTCGCCCAATTTGAGCAAGACATTGTAGGCAGTAGATTGTTGCCGCAGTTGTTCTGCCAGCACCACCAAACCATCTTCACGGTTACGGGTGCTAATGCGGGCTTCGCGCTCAGTAGGGGTAATAAGATCCATCCCCTTAAAGCGGCTAATATCGCCTACTTGTGACGATGACTGGCTATCAGCGGCTAACAGTACACCACGACTTTTTGCTATCGCCACAAGCTTATCAACCAATGGTTGTGGCAAACAGCCATAGTTAAAATCTGAGAACACCAGTAAATCAGCTCCGTCCAGCGCCTGTTCCAGCGCCGTTAATAACTGTGTTTGCAATGCCGTGGATATAGCTCCCTGATGTAGGTGGCTAACGCGCAGCAGACTTTTGCCTTTGCTGCGATAACGCTGTTTCAATGTCGTGGGGCGGCTGCCATCTACAAACAACTGCGCCTCAACCTCTGTAGCTGCCAAACCCTCCAGCGCAAAATCGCGCGCGGCATCATTACCCGTCACTGAAACAAACTGTACAGATGCTCCGAGCCCAGCCGCATGTGCAGCAACAATACCAGCACCGCCAACAAAGCGGGTTGAATCTATTGGTGTAACGACAATAGTCGGATCTTCATGTGACATACCCAAGGGATCACAGGTAATGTACTCATCAACAATAAGATCGCCCACTACGCATAGCTTAAGTCGTGAAAATTGCTGCAACAATTCAATTAATCGTGCTGGTTTAATCTGATGCCGCAGCAGGTATTCATGCGGTAAGCTGATAGAGTGAAAATCTCCCGTTTTAAATTCTTTGCGGATAAAATCAAGTGATGAAAAAATGGTTTCGCCGGAACTAAATACCAAAGCGCCACCATACTGCTCTAATACTGCCGCCTCAGGATTGAAGCATAGCTCGTGCTCCTTACCTTTAACCATGACATCAGGGCGCAAGCGTGTGATCAAAGTGTCCAATGACTTATCATAAATAAAAGCTTCATCCACCCAAGCAATACTTTGCACGCCTTCAAGACGAAGATGCTCATGCACATGTGCAGCATTACCAGCAAGGCAATCTGATTGAACCGCGACAATCAGGCGATCCCCACACTCCTTAGCAAAACGCAACAAACGTAAATGACCTGGGTGCAATACATTAAAACAACCCGTAACCAGTACCAGCTTCACTTTATTACCTCAATGAATAAACGATAACATTAATTATTTAATTGCAGTAATGCACCAAAAGGAATGCATTTTTTTTGCATCAAGAGAAACATAATTGAATTCCTCAATGCCTATTTTTATTTCACTAAAATTAGAAAACAAAGTACTAATTTTTTCTAAAGGAGGGCAATAAACGACAAGGCCATTTTCGAAATTATCAGAATCTACTAAATAGCAATCATCACCCTGAGGAATGCCTACTTTAGCCCACATATCTCGATCACTTTTTGTATAAATTCTCAAACAGCCCCCCCGCTTCATGACCCTGTATATTTCTGAAACCGCATCCATAAAGTCAGAAGCAGTTCCATAATAAAGCGACCCTTGAGCGAAAATGGCGTCAAACCAATTGCTTTGATAAGGAAGTTCTTTAAAGTCTGCCACTGAAAATGTACACCCTCCCCCATTCTCGCAAGATTTTTTCTTTGCTATCTCAATTGCGGAAGCACTACTGTCTACACCATAAACTTGATACCCCATTCCCGCAAAAGATATTGCACTACCTCCTGTCCCGCATCCAACATCTAATAATAATATGTCTCGTGGAGCCCCTTTTATTTCTTGCAAATGATGACGAATGAAAGCTAGTTGATTAGCAGAAGCAGAATCAGTGTCTGAACCCCAAGAGTTCGTTGCGTGAATTTTTTCCCAAGAACTAGAAGTTAACATAGATTATGATTTTCCTTTATTTATAAAATAATTTAATTAAATGATCTAACTTCAGCAATCACTTTTTGAATATTTTCAAGCGATTGCTCTGGGCCTGCTGGCAAATAAACCCCTTTAAGACCAAAGGGCTCAGCATTGGGATAACGACCAGAATTCTTAAGATAATGGGCATAGTTTAAATCTGAATAAAATGGTCGGCACTGGATCCCCCTAGCCATAAGAAAATCAATCATTTCTTGACGCGACTCACACAACACCTCTACATAAACAGGCGTTTCTCCGGCAGTTAAATCTACAGGGATAATTTTGATAAACGGCAAACCTTTAAGCCCCTCTTCATAAAGTTTATAGATGGCCTTAACTTTCTCAACCCTGTCGGGAAGCAATCCAAGTTGTACTATACCAATAGCGGCAAGAACATCGGTAAAGCGAAAATTAAACCCAGGTTGTTCCCATTCCGCATTAACAGTATCGCCAACCCCATGTGTGCGTATCGCCACCAGCTTTCGGTATATTTTTTCACTTCTAGTCGTAACAAATCCACCTTGTCCCGTTGAGATAATCTTCGTAACGGAAAGCGAAAAACACCCCATGTCAGATTGCGTCCCCAAAAATCCATCTGAATTTCGTGAACCAAGCGCCTGTGCAGCATCCTCGATGACTGTCAAATTATATCGCTGGGCAATTTCATTTATAGATCGCATGTCTGCTGACCTACCGCACATATGCACAGGAATAATCGCCCGAGTTCTCTCGGTAATAGCTTGCTCTATCAGCTTGGCATTAATAATCGGTCGGTCAACTTCAACGTCAACCAATTTCACCGTTGCTCCCAATAAAAACGGGGCATGAGCTGTTGCGATCCAAGTTCTATTAGGCACAATCACTTCATCACCCTGACCTATGCCAGCCGCTAACAGACTCATTACAAGCGCCATGCTACCACTCGTTGTTGCGACCACATAAGGAGTCCCTAGATAAGCAGCAAGTTGACGCTCAAATTCCGCAACAACCGGACCTTGGCTTACATGCTCACCTTCAATCGCCACCGCAACTGCTTCTGCTTCACCATTGCTAAAGGTGGTGCGCCAGTGAGGAATTTGTAGTTGTTGAGGTTCATTCATATACAAAACTCATCGTTAATATAATTTATGCAATCCAGAATCTCACTCCACACCTGTAATGAGATTAAACTCTGGAACAGGAACCAAAAATTGTCCCCCGGCCTCAAGATAAGCTTGGTTTTTACTGATGATGGTTTCGGCAAATCGCCATGCCAGAATAATCACGTAATCAGGCTTACGTTCACAAAGCACTGTCGGCGGTAAAACCGGCAGATGAAACCCTGGGCTGAATCGCCCCTGTTTTGCTTGATTGTCATCAACCAAATAGTCCAAGTAATCGCCAATTTCAAAGTGATGAATCAAGGTTGTGCCCGTAATCGAGGCACCAAATCCAGCGATACTTTTACCTTCACTCTTTGCCCTAGCTAAAAAATTATTCGCTTGTTCTTTGAGGTTATTAATCTTATCCGCATAGGCTGAAAACGTCTCTTTTCGATACAACCCCATGTTTTTTTCAAGAGCCAACATTTCTCGCACGGAGTCATCTTTTATCACCGGACCACCTAATCGCTGTACAAAATAGCGCAATGAACCACCCTTGGTAGCTACACGTTCAACAGCAACCAATTCTAGGCCAACACGTTGGAATATGGCCTGCATTGGTCTCACTGAGAAAGATGTTAAATGTTCATGATAGATAAAATCGAACACCATGTTATGCACTACATCAGCAAGATAATAACTTTCAATTACAAACACACCATCATCGGCCAGCAGTTCATTAATTGCATTGACCCAAGACATCAAGTCATCAATGTTGGCAAAAACATTGTTCGCAGTTATTAGCTTGGCACGCCCATACTCACCAACCATTTGTTTAGCTAGGTCAGGTGTGAAAAATTGATCAATAGATAAAACGCCAGCAGCTGTCGCCTGGGCGGCAATATGTGTAGCAGGCTCTACCCCCAAAACGCTCATACCCCGTTTCTGAAAGAACCTCAACAAGGTGCCGTCATTACTACCAAGATCAACAACTAACGAACCGGGTTCTAACCTGCACTGATCAATGAGGCTATCAGCATAAGCTTGAAAATGCGCCGATAAGTCAGTAGAACTTGCAGTAACATAAATATATTCTCCGTAAAGAATATCTGGATCAATTACATCGATGAGTTGCGCTAAACCACAACTCTTACACATATACAAATCAATCGGGTAACTTGGCTGGTTTTCATTAACCTTTTCAGAAGTGACGTAGGCATCTCCAATGGGTGATGGTTTTAATCTGAAAAACAACTCTAAATCGTGACCCTCGCAACCACGGCACGTGTCACGACGATAGATTATATTATTCATATCTCTCCTTAATAAAAAATCAAATTAAGCTAACCCGCTTGTCTAGTTCAGACATAAAGGAAACTATAGAATTTACGTCGGTATCTTCCGGTGACCACGGTGCAAAAAATGTAGCCTCTCTATCAAAAGGGCCGTTAGTAGTTTCATGAAACACCAGAACTTCAGAACGAATAACCAATGTATGAAAAATAGGTGCTTCCATGCGGTAATAAAAAGTTTTTCCTGATGTATAGTCGCCCATACTAATCACACGCTTTATTCGCCCATCATCATCAAACAGCACAACGTCAACAAGCCCTTCAATAATATGGGTGGACTCGCTTTTTCCAGGATGCTTATGAGGTCTGACATAAGTACTTTTCTCAAGCACAATGAGCATTTCATGCAGTAAATCAGCTTCGTTAAGATGCGCACAAAGCCTTGCTCGTTTCCTTGGGTTTTGTACGGATAGCTGCTTAAAATATCCAATATCTGATTGATCTGCCGTCGTTAAGGCATCTTTTGTGTACAGAACCTCTGCATTCTGTTGTTGATAAGTTTTTTCCATAGCAATCACTTCTACTTAGCTCTATTATTAAATTGGCATTACCAACTTTAAAGTCGAATTAGGCAGCGACCCGCAATCTCACCGCTCCGCATACTTTTGATAGCTTCGTTAATTTGATCAAGAGAGTAGTAATCAGTGATTAGCTCCCGTAGCTTAATCCTTCCCTCGCGATAAAGGTTTTGGTAGCGCTGTATATCAGTTTGTGGAATAGCCTCACCACCATGCGAACCGCTCAGCTCTTTACCAAAATGTAGCGGCAACGAGTATATATTGATGTTACCACCTTTACGCGGCACGCCTACTAAAGTAACTCTACCTTGTGGTTTTGTGATTTGGTAACCCATCTCAATTATCGCTGGCTGACCGGTATTGTCTATGAATGCGTCAACACCTTCGTTCCCCACGATATCGAGAATTGCCTGACGCGGATCACCATGACTGCTATTAATAACGTGAGTAGCACCCATCTGTTTGGCCAATTTAAGTTTATTATCATACAGATCAATCGCAATAATGGGGTAAGCGGAAACTAATGCTGACGCTTGTACGATGTTGAGGCCAACACCACCCGCACCAAACACAACAACAGATTCACCAATGCGCATCTTGGCATTATTTTCAACCACACCAAAGCCCGTCGTGACAGCACAACCAAATAGCGCTGCGACTTCAAGGTCACTATCCGTAGGTATCGGTGTAACTCGATTTTCAGAAACTATGGCGTATTCGTTAAAAGTCGTAATCCAGCCAGCATTAAGTTTGTTGCCGCGCCAACAGTAGGTTGGCGGTACACCTTCAATCCCTAAACCTTTTCGCCAGTGCAATACAACAGCATCACCCTGCTTAACGTATTTGACACCTAGACCTGTCTCAACAACCGTACCCGAAGCCTCATGCCCTAATAGATGAGGAAGAAATTTATCTTCACCTTTAGCGCCGTCAATCTCACCGAGCTGAGAGCCGCATATCCCACTGAAGTGTATCTTGACCAGCACTTGCCCAACATCCAGCTTTTGCGGAAGCTCTATTTCATCAATCACTAAAGGTTTACGCTGCTCAACAAGAATAGCAGCCTTCATAGTTTTTGGAATAGCCATTTTTATCTCATTCAAAATATATTAAAGAATAGTCGCCGCTATAACCCGTTTTCCTAAACCACCACTCCCACTCTTCGGGAGTACAGAAGGCTTCGCAAGTAACCTGCCAATACAAAAGATTAGCTTTCTCTTCTTCAGTACGATAGGATTCAACGCACAAATATTTATTGCCCTTACCAACTCGCTCCATCTCACATAAGGCTTTATCCAGATCGTAATTATGCAAATTGTGCAATGTGGTGATTGAGAATACCAAATCGAAGTAGTTATCAGGAAAAGATAGATTAATAGCATTACCCACTTGTAATCGATCCTTCACTTCTTCTTTGGCATTTTCGATTGCATAGTTGGAAATATCTATGCCGTAAATCTCGACACCCGGCACCAGCAAACTGATTTCATAAAGCTGGAAACCTTTGCCACATCCTATATCTAATATCTTATCACCCGGTTTAATATCGTAGTGATCAATCATGGCTTGTGCAACAGGTGTCCAACGCCCTGGCATGTAACGATAGCCGCCATAACAAATTCTTCGATCACCATCCCAATACTCTACATCCCACTTTTTAGCGAGGACAGCAGCTTTTGCCTTAGGATACTCGGGTTCATTCACACGAGCGAGGTAATCGCGTGTTGTGCTTTTGTGCACTGCGGAAAGGAAGTCAATATATGTCATTATGTTGTTTTCTGTTTAAGTTTTTTGAAAATCTGCTTTGCTTTATTCAGTTGCATCTTTTTCAAGGCTGTTTCATCTAGCTGCAAATTAGAAAATTTTCTACGCGCCATGTGTACAGGTAAAAAAACATTCAATGCGATGCAGCACCATTTTACTTGGCAAACAGTTTGCAATAAATTTGCCCGCCAAATTAAGTGTTGTGGATCTGGAAAAGATTGCATGGTAAGTTGAACAAACCGATCATAAAATTCAGTGCCTACCGGTACTGCGAGTTGTGCAAAAAAATCGCCTACCATTTTAGCAGGGTCATCAAAACCGGCATACTCAAAATCAATAAATTGAATATCTCCATTGGCTTTTAATAGGGCATTATGAAAACCAAAGTCAGATGGAGAAAGGCAATATTGCTCTTTATCAAGTGACTTATCGAGCCAGCCAGCCGCTGCTGCAGTAGTCTCCACTTCACTAGCAAGCTGACTCCAGAAACATTGTAATTCTTCAAGAAATTGTATTGCCGACTGATCTTTATCATTGGCACTAGATAGTGCCTCATAAAGACATTCAATACGCCCCGCCACAATAGCTAAATGATCCGCAACAGAAAAAACAGCCTCTGATGCCAAAGGCAAACTTATTGCGCCTCTTCGTGATACTGACGTATTGATCTCTTGAAAGAATATAACCGCCTGTTCTACGTGACGCCATTCAACCTCTCCTGAGCAAATGTGCGCCCCTTCAATGTACTCATATAACGCCCATCCAGTTCCGCGATTACAGGCATATACCTTAGGTACAAAACCGGACGAAACCTGGCCTGCGTATTGCAAGAAAACATATTCTGCAGATAATCGATCACGCCGATCACCCTCATGGTGAAAATACTGCTTGGCAGCAAAAATGCCTTTTGAGGTTTCAACACGATATATTCGGTTGTTGTCACCCATATTGGAAAGCTTAACCGCATAGATAACCGCATCAATTCCTGCCTGACTAAGTAGTTCTTCTATAGGTAAAAGATTCTCAGCTGGTTGATTCATTGCGTGAAAACATAATCCGCAATAGCGGACCACGATCCAAAAGGGTAAAGTCCATGAAGTACTGCATTTTCATGATGCTGCTCTGGATCAAAAAGCAACCGTTTTGTTGTAGTGGGAAATCCTTCTGCCAGAAGAATCTCAGGAAGGTCGTCGATATAAACATCACAAGCAAAGTCAGCGATCCGAGTAATTTTTTCCTGTTTGGTCAGTTCAAAAAATATCTGTGATGCAGGAATGAGCGGTTCACCGTCTAATAGCAGGTGATGCTCAATCCATCCTCTAGCAGCGGCGTGCAGATCATACTGTGGACCTGCAAAAGGATGACGCGTTTTGTGGCTAATGATGGCAAGGGTGTGGCCCGCTTTTTTTGCTTGCTGAATAAACTCAATAATGCCCGAGTATGCTTGTGCTTCATCCATGCGTGCACCGTACACCTCTCCCTGAATTTCAATCCACTGTGTTTCCCGCCCTATTTTGCGCAAATAATCACGTACGACTACTTTATTTACCAAAGTTGCAGGTGGTAGCAGGTCTTTTTCACATGCCACTTTGTGAAACAGGGCATCATAACTAACGATAGTATTGTCGAAATCTAGCCCGATACGCATCATTGAGCACCATTAATATGCAAAACCTGTAAAACTTTGGCAGAAATATCGGCTGCCATTAGTCCGTTTTTTTTCCTGGCATATTCTTGAGAACCGATCTCATGCATAAACTCATCATCCGTGCCAAAAGCCAATACCCTTGGTCTATTTGTATTTTGCGCAACCACCCATTCTGCCACAGCACCACCTAAACCACCGATCCGACTATGTTCCTCGACAACTACAATCAAGGAATATATACTACTCACATTCTCAAGCATCCCCACGTCGAGCGGCTTGATAGTATGGCAGCTTTCCACTCGGACAGAAACACCTTTGCTGACCATGATCTCGGCAGCTTTAAGCAACTCGGGCATGATAGTACCTGTACCAATCAAACAAACATCAGAACCTTGCTTAATGGTAATCGAACGACCCACCTCAAAAACATCATTCGATTTTGGAATAATTTGTTCACCCTTTTTACCAATGCGAATATAAACAGGACCATTCAACTTGAGTGCTGCGCGCATGCATTGACGTAATTCAACCTCATCAGCAGGAGCAAACACAGTCATATTAGGTAGCACACGAAGAATGGCCAAATCCTCACAGGAGTGATGGGTGGGGCCTAGTTCTGCATAAGAAAGCCCAGAGCCTGTGCCAACAATAATGACGGGTACATTATGGTAACAAGCATCAACCCTAATCTGCTCGAAGCAGCGGGTCGTCGTGAAGGGCGTAATAGTGTAAACAATTGGACGCAGGCCAGACAAAGCCATACCAGCGGCGAGACCCATCATATTGGCTTCAGCAATTCCACAATTGATAAAACGCCCTTCATTTTTATCCTTGAATTTATCAAATAACCTGTTACCAATATCCCCTGATAACAGTACGACGCGAGGGTCAGATTGACCCAGCTTAGTAGCCTCATCCGCAAATGCATTTCTCATACCATCACCCCTAACTCCTTCTTGGCGGCAATGACCTCATCCGCAGTCGGTATACGATAATGCCAATTGTTATCATCTTCCATAAATGAAACACCCTTCCCTTTAACGGTATGAGCGATAACCGCAACTGGTTTTCCCGTGACATTTTTCCTAGATAAAACTTCAAGCAGCTGCCCCATATCGTTACCATTAACTTCACAGGCTTCCCAGCCAAAAGCGCGCCATTTTTCAACAAGTGGTGATAGGGCCAAAACTTCTTCACTACGGGCCGTGGCTTGCCATTTATTAAAATCAACAAAAACCATCAGGTTATCAACCTTCTGTGCGGCTGCCATCATGGCCGCTTCCCAAACGGTACCCTCGTTGCACTCACCATCACCCAAAAGCGCATATACCTTATAGTCTTGATGCTGAATATGTGCTGACAGAGCTATCCCCAAGCCAATCGGCAGCCCATGCCCCAAAGAGCCTGTTGCGGCTTCTATGCCCGCCAAATGATCTGGGGTGGGCGGATGCTCACCCAACATTGAACCATCTTGCCCGTAGGTTTCAAACAAAGATTCAGGAAAAAAACCCTTCATGGCAAGTACTTGAAACAAGGCGGGAGCAGCATGCCCTTTACTCAGTATGAAACGATCTCGATCCAAGGCCTTTGGTGCCTTGGGATCGATACGCAGCACGGAAAAATAAATAGCCACTAATATATCTATGCAAGACAAACACGATCCTAAATGCGGAGTGCCCGTTTTGTGAGAATTTTCGATTATACGAGCACGCAACTCGCATGCAATATTTTGAAGTTCTGTTTTGTTATTCATTTCAAATCCTGTGACTATAGTCGTGAGGCCCATTATTAAGTGTCTCAAAATCACCTTTCACCCTAGCGATACATTTATCCAAACCAGCTGGTTTTTTTGTAGCGCCCCGTCCCTCGACATTTCGCTTTGAGCATGGATAATTATGCATCAAGTCAATTTCCTGTTTCAAGACTTCCTCCTAAAGAAACTTTTTGTAGCCGCAATGACATAACAGACTTCATCATCATTCAATTCCGGATAGATTGGCAAACTAATCATCGTTAATGCATAACGCTCCGCATTAGGAAAATCACCTTGCTGATACCCCAACCCACTCGCAGCACCTTGTAAATGAATTGGAATTGGATAGTGAATGCGTGTATCTACCCCTTTTTTATTGAGGTAGCCCATTAACTGGTCACGCTGTTCGGTTCGAATAACAAAATTGTGATAGACGCACTCTTCCCACGACTGGTCAACAGGTACTTGCACGTAAGAACTCAGACCTTCACGATAGGCGCTGGCAATTTCTCGACAACGACGATTCCATGCATCCAACTTGGCTAACTTAATTTCTAAAAAAGCGGCCTGTAAGGCATCAAGACGTATGTTGTAGCCCCATATTCCACATTCATCACGATTACGTAAGCCATGATTTCTCAGTAAACGCAGCCTAGCATTGAGTGTGCTGTCATTAGTAGTAATAAGACCGCCATCGCCATAACCTCCAAGATTTTTAAGCGGGTGAAGACTGAAACCGGCAGCATCGCCAAGACTACCCGCGCGTCGACCACGATAAGTTGCACCGATAGCTTGAGCGGCATCTTCAACTACTTTGAGCCCGTACCGCTCGGCAATACTATTGATTTCATCCATCGCTGCAGTTCGTCCTGTAAGGTGAACAGGAATAATAGCCTTAGTACAAGGTGTTATAGTTGCTTCTATCTTCTGCGGGTCAATATTGAAATCTTCTGCCACATCTACCAGCACAGGTTTAGCACCTGCCGCCACAATAGCGCCTGCTGATGCAATGAAAGAATTTGTTGCCGTAATCACTTCGTCACCCGGACCAATACCGAGTGCTTTCAGAATCAAAAACAAGGCATCTGATCCATTAGCAATACCGATTGCATGCTTTACTTCACAAAACTCGGCGGCTTTGCACTCAAAAGATTCGAGTCTTTCACCCATGATGTAAATGCCACTGTGCCCAACATCAAGAAAGGCTTGAGTAAGTTCTAATTCAATACCTCTGAATTGACGGGCAAGATCAACAAAGGGGATATTCTTATGATCCATAGAAGGCTCTTATTAAGTTGACAACCCGCTCTTGCTGTTCAAGGGTAATGAACTCATGTACTGGCAACGATAGCGTGCTGCCTGCAATACTCTCGGCGACTGGAAAGTCACCTTTCTTATAACCAAGATAACTTGCAGCAGGCTGCAAGTGCATAGGAATAGGGTAATGTATCTTGGCATCAACGCCATTGTCAATCAAATAACGCGCGAGTTCATCGCGTCGCTGACAGCATACCGAGTAGATGTGATAAACCTGATACTTATCGGCATTACGTAACGGGATTTTTATTTGGGGAATAGCGTGAAGGTTTTCATCAAAATAAGCTGCGTGTGCGACCCGAGATTCGGTAATGTGATTAATTTTAGCTAGCAGATGACGGGCAACAACTGCCTGTACCGTATCTAGGCGTGAATTGTAAGCGAAAACAGCACATTCATCGCGACCAACAAGCCCGTGATTTCGTAGCAGGCGCAATTTATCTGCCAATTCATCTGAATTTGTTGCGATGATCCCTCCGTCACCCCAGACATTAAGGTTTTTAAGCGGGTGAAAACTGAAGCAAGCGATAGTACCTAAAGAGCCTGCTGATCGGCCTTTGTACATAGCCTTGATCGCGTGACATGCATCACCCACAACGGCTAGTTTATGCTTGCTTGCAATATTCTCTATGGTGTCCATATCACAGGGATTGCCTGACCAATGGACAGGCATGATAGCTTTGGTTTTAGCCGTTATTTTTTCTTCTATCAGCGCCGAGTTGATATTGTAATCGGCATCGACATCAACAAAAACTGGCTTCGCACCAGCTGTAACAATGGCACCAATAGTGGCGTAAAAGGTGAAAGGAGTGGTAATAACTTCGTCGCCTTTATCAATGCCCAGCGCTTTCAAACTCAATAACAAAGCATCCGTTCCACTTCCAACGCTAATAGCATATCGTGTGTTGCAAAGTTGCGCATATTCATCTTCAAGCAAATCGACTTCGGAACCAAGAGTAAAATCACCACGCACCACCACCTCACGAACCTTTGCCCAGATTGCATCGTGGTCTGAAAACTGTTGCTGGAGATAATTGTGATTTATATCAAGTTTGTTGGTGCTTTGATATTGTTCTGGGAGAAAATTTTTGGTGTTCATATTAATATGTTCTCAAATCTTGTGAATGTACTCTAACGGCAAGGTTCTTATTTCATCAAACGATGCTTTAACCCATTCGATGGTCTCATTGAGTCCTTGCTCAAAACTAACAGATTCCTTCCAATCGAGCACAGTACGTGCCTTGCTGGAATTCATTAAATACGCCAAATCCTTCCCAGGACGCTCAGGCGCCAACTCAACCACCGCATCAAAGTCAACACCCATTTGCTGGCAAGTGATTTCAACTACCTGACGAATAGTGAGAAAACGCTCCGGTGAGAAATGATATACATCACCAACCACACCTTTATTTATCGTACGCATGATGCCATCAGCCACATCAGATCCATAGATAAATGCCCGTATCGAAGTGCCACCGCCATGGAGTTGTAATTTTTTCCCTGACAGCGCATAGATAATGGTCCGCGGCACAATTCGATAAAGCTGCTGACCTGGCCCATAGAAGTTGGCAAAACGGGTAAAAATAACTGGAAAATCGTATTGTTGCTGAAATGTGCGTAAACTCATATCTATCGCAGCATGAGACCCCGCATAGGGCGTACTAGGATTATATTGCCAATTTTCATCAAGTAAATTGTCCTGGCTGCCATAGACTTCAGGTGTCGATATTCGTATATAGCGATGGAGCCAAGTACGTTGTCGAAGTTTGTCGTGAAACCGAACTTTGGCTACCACATTAGTAGTGTACCATTGCTCAGGGTTTTTCCAGCTTTCGGCTACCATTCCCTGCCCCGCAAAATCAACAATGATTTGCGGGCTAAATTCATCTAAACGAGCCAAGATAACTTCAAGATCGTGATTAATGTCGGCTTGAAAAAAACGGTAACGGCCAGCTCCTTCAACTTTACGATGAGGAAGAAATATAGGTGACGTTTCAGCAGATCGATTAAATCCAATTACATCAGCACCATCAGCAACTAGCCTTGCTATGAAAGCAGCACCCGCAAAGGAGTTACAACCTATAACTGCATAGCGCTGAAATTTCATTTTAGCCCCTGTGAATTGTGATACAACCACTGCATTAGCATATGGCCAACAATAAGTTGTAAGTCTTCAGCAATCTGCATGTCATTCACAGGAAAGTGAATCGGGATATCAACAAGCTCCTTGCACTTGCCACCAGTAAAGCCCAATACGGCATAAGATTTAACACCCATAGCCCTAGCCTGCTCAATAACACGCACGATATTGGGTGAGTTGCCACTGCCACTCAAAGCAATTAACAAGTCGCCCTTTTGCCCCTGTACAGCCAGTTGCTCTGAAAAAACATGATCGTAGCCCAAGTCATTGGCTAGGCAAGTTATAACTGCTGGATTGTCTGAAAGCGCCATAACTTTCAGCCCACCACCCGTGCGCTTAGCGACGCCATAAAGGAAGTCATTGGCAAGATGAATTGCATTGCCAGCACTGCCGCCATTACCACATAGAAACACACGGCGCCCTTCTTGCCAACACAGCTGTATATCTGCAGCTAATTCTGCGACGGCAGACCAGTCCGATGTGGCAAGGGTAGTTTGCAGCCGACTGGAGTAATCAGAAAAAAGATCTTTAGCGCTTAGTGTCGATTGCATTTTTAGCCCTTCTTTGCCAAAACAGTTTGTTCCATCCAGCGCAGATTATAAAAACAGTCTTCGTCTTTGAGTTCGCCGGAACGATATTTTTCGATAATCTCACGGATGGCATCGTCTACCGTTTTCTTAGGTCTAAAGCCGGTTGCCAATAACTTATCTGAATTAATGCGGTAAGATCGCGGGTCATTAGAGGGGGTTACCGAAATTTCCACAGGCACGTGCTGGGTTACCAACTTAGCGATATCCAAAATCGAGATATTTTCAAATCCTGCGTTAAAAATACCGGTAATTTCTGGATGGTCAATCAGATGCAAGTAAAGGTCTGTAATGTCGTCAATATGGATATTGGGGCGAACTTGATTGCCACCAAAAACCGTAATCTTACCCTTGGACAAGGCTTGCATGGTGAGCAGGTTGACCGCAACATCAAGCCGCATCCGCGATGAATAACCACAGACCGTAGCGGGTCTGACGATTTGTACTACCATGTCATCTTGGTAACTAAGTAGAACACGTTCACCCACCATTTTTGTCTTGTTATACTCGGAGATGGGTTTAAGCTCGAGCTCTTCTGTCACTTGCAACTCTTCTTTAACACCAT
>Ga0209495_1000620_pt1 | contig 26904 bp, 27 predicted proteins | sample EN1Hudsemesocosm_FD_184629 | JGI IMG/M metagenome (GOLD analysis project Ga0209495, IMG submission 184629) | Methane-oxidizing microbial communities from mesocosms in the Hudson Canyon - EN1E Hudson Canyon (SPAdes) (version 2) | ecosystem: Environmental > Aquatic > Marine > Cold seeps | place... | reverse complement strand
ACATTCAGGTAAAACCGTCAGGCTCTAACTCGTAGGTATTTCTGTCCTTAAGCGCCCAACATTTTAAGTTTTCAACCTTGATACATTTACTCTGGATCTGATCAGCAGTTGCTGTAGTGCTAAAAAACCACTGCAGGTAGAGTTATAATCTTCATGAATGTGCATCCTCATAATTGGCCAAAAACTCAATAAAGCCATCAAAGTCAGACTTACTTAATGGACCATTGCTGTCACCCTTCTCTGTAGCGTTTCTAAATTCACTTCTGAGGCAGCTCATGCCTTTCTTTGCTGTACAGATATGGGAAAGTGTCCCTATATATTTGAATGACTCAGGGAACAGCTTAGTGAGGAAGTTCGATAAGACAGTCACACTTGGCTCATCGCCCTCAATCAGTTTGTCGAATTTGGCTAACGTCTTTTCATCAAACTTATCTTCATATGGCGTTTCTTCATATTCTTCAGTGAGGTAATAGAGATGATCTCTAAAAAAACAGAGTGCTTCACGTTTGTCACTAAACCATATAAACCTATCACAACCGTTAACATATATGTGGCTCCCTACGCAGTCCATACTGCCACCGAAGAGCCTCTCAAGATCGTAAACTACCATTTCAGCGCTATATACCGAGGAGTCGTGAGGTATCCACGTATCCTGTCCTTGGCTCTTAGCTTCAAGCTCATTTGGGTCGGCTGTTGCAGACTTTAGAAAAGACACTATGATCCAAAGCACAAAGCCAATGAAACACGTTAGTAAAACCACCCCGACATCACTCATCCCTGCTCCTTAAATAAATACTTCCCATGGTTTTACCTTCACCGCACAGGTCTTCTTTGTAGACACTATCCCTCTAGTCAGACTCAATAACTAAAGCGTCAATTAAATGCTCCTGCAGCATACCGTTCTCTCTACGTATTGATTCTCATACAGCTAGCTACCCTAACAAAGCCACTCCCATCAACTCCACCCCATAGTAGCCAGCCATCCCACATATCACCCCTATAATCACCATAAACGGAAATGAAAACAATAGTCCAATCATGTGAGTAACCTCAAAGTGGGGGTAGCCACTCTGCTTTTTACCCATTCCATATACGGCATAACATATATACCCAGACACTGCTGCCATGGAGCCAAACACTGCTGAAGCACCCAAAGTATAAGGATTGAACAACATTAGCGTTATTACAGCCAGAGCGGCTGTCCACCTAATAGTGCTTTGGGTCATGCCTCTCAACAGTTTCACCTCAAATGTAATATTACTCAAGATGCTTTCTTCAAGGCTCGCTAGGTACCCGTTAGCAGCGTTGGCTTTCTTAGTCTTAGTCTTACTCATGTGCAGTTCCTTTTATAACTGGGTAAAAATATTGGTGTGGGCTACAGGTATCCAAGTAGCCAAACCGCACTGTGGTACACCACTGCCATACATCCACAAATAATCATCAGAGACACTGGAATCATCAAAATAGATAGTCCTCTGGCGTCGTTATGGTCGAACGGAGCCCCTCTATTACCTTTGCTGTGCTCTCCGTTATGCCAACCTTCCACTGCATATACGACGATAACTACGAATCCCAAAAGGGCTCCAAGGCTTAATACTGAACTTAATAACGTATCAAACATGCTGTACTCCTCCATGCTGTACTCCTCTATGCTAACTAGCTTTCTTATTAAGCAGGTCGTACTTAGCCAGACGCTGCCGCACCTTTGGGAACAACTTGATTTTCTCCAGCTCCAGTGACTTCAGTATCCCTGCGTGCACCGCTACTAGCCGTGCTTTGGCTGCCTGTATGGTCTCTTTAGTAGAAAAGGACACCATGAGACACGCATTACAGGACACCCCTGCATCAATAAGCATCCCTAACGCCTTATAAGGCAGCTCATAAGCACTCTTCTGTGCTCCTGTGAGCTTGTGGAACTCTTCTTCATTACAGCCTTTGATAGACACTCGTACATGGAGTTTTTTGTACTTCGCTAGCTGCTCGCAGTACTCCTTATCCTGACCCAACGTCATGCCGTTTGTTTCTAGGATGTAGACGAACTCACTCTGTTCAACGATATCCAGAAGTTCAAACAGATGTTCCCTGCCTATAGTTCCCTCTGAAGCTGATGCCGATATGGTGGTATGGCCATGCTTACGTGCATTTTTAGCTAGCCCATCAAACACCTGCTGAGGCGTATAGAGCTTGCCTGTCTGCTTAGGCTTCCATACTGGCTTATCACTAAAACAGAACTTACACCGAAGGTTACATCCGACCTCTGTGGCACTGGTAGTGCCACCATAGAACCGCAGAGACCGACCGAGCTGTACGTATTTGCGCTGATTACCAGCCACGACCACCTTCTCTGTGGCCACAGCTAGAGCGACAGGGTCGTAGCCCTTACTTGTCGCTATCTTTTCCATAGAGCAATCCGTTTTGTGTGTCCATGATTTTACGAGTTAGGCCTTTAACCACAGTGCCCATGAAGGTCTTACCACCATTCTTCTCTGCATCATTCCACTCGTTTTCAATGAGCTCGCTCACAAAGTCCAGAGGTATACCTTTCGTTTCACCCTTCACCGCTAGTCTATGTAGACGCTTTAAGGCAGCTGATTTATCCTTATCACCTAGCTTCGCCATGTCCACGCTGTTCTGTAGCATTTCCACGGTCTCATCAAATGACTTCTCATCGATGGGGTGTGGCCTACCATCCTTACCGCCTACGGCGAAGGAGAAACGTGCGGGGTCATCGAAACGCGTAGGTGTGCCATGAACCACTTCACTGGCCATCGCCAGCGCCTTTAGCGTCTTAGGGCCTACACCATGCAGATCTATGAGATCTTCAAACTTCTCTATGTCCCTGTTATAGGCCAAATCCAGCACTGAAGCTAAACGAGCTGTATTGATGTCTTCCTTTCTTACATCGTGGCGGTTAGGCATTTCAGTGTGCTTGATAAGCTCTGCCAGTTCCTTAGGATTCTCCTTGGTTAGAGCCATCATGTTCTCTTGCAGGCCCCTAGCTGATGGATCAACAAGGTTCAAAACACTCTGATCTTCAATGCCCACAATGCCTGTATGCGGCGCCTCAATGAATGACCTGACCGTAGGTGAGTGCCAGTGATAGCGCCTAGCCCTGCGGTTATTCTTGTTCATACCCTGTGATATGGCAGTCCACTCACCTTCATCAGACACTAGGAAGTGCTGTTGATAGAGGTCGAATCCATCTTGAATGGCATTGTTATCAATCCGAGTAGTCAAGCGAGCCGCCCTAGTCAGCTCTTTACCGTCTAGTCCATGACGGTTAGACATGCGGTCTATCTGCCTAGGGACGTTGTAGGCATTCTTACCTTTGCCACCGAGGATATAGATCCCCAGCTCATGGGCTTTAGGGTTGATGTGAGGCTTCAAAGAACCTAGCACCGTGGCTGTGACACCAGACGAGTTCCAGTGCATACCCATGACGGCTCCTAAGGCCTGAAACCAGTTTGGATCAGACATTCGAGTCAGCACTTCTGACTTACCATAGTTGTAGATAATGGACTCGATGATGGCATTACCCATATTACCCATGCGTTCTGTGAGGAAGTTGGGGACTTTACCGAAATGCAGTGGCATTCCTATTGAACCTGAAGAAATCATTTTCATACTCCGTTTGATTAAAGTATGACAAGTGTAAATTGACACCTTACATATGTCAACTGTAAATTGACACTTTGAATATAGTGCTGATTTAGGATGTTGGTTCTAAATTAAATTTGGCAGCTAGAAGCTAACCGGGGAGTATGCGAACTGGGGATTATTTAATAAATTGAAGAAGCTTTCTATAGATCAATTGAATAGTAGTTTCTTTTGTAAGGCCTAGCTGGCGCAGGCGGACAATCATGGCTTGATTAGAGACATTACTAAACCCACCTGCAGTCATGACCCTTCTGGCAACAGCCTTCATAGCTTTACCTGAGTAATGTCGCTGGGGTATCTTGAGGCTTCTATATAGCCGCCTGACGCACTCCTCAGGCATGAGCAACGCACCAGCAAAATGGTCAGCCTGACGCTCTTCAAGGGGCTTATTCGCGTCCTCACGGCACACCATGCGCTCACTATCGGAAGCCTCGAATATAGCCTTATGGAGAACGTGATGACCCACCTCATGAGCAAGTGTGAAGGAGTATCTACCTTCGTGTGCTTCCGTGGCCGCATTGATTATGATCTTCTTTTGGTCGAAGATAATTCCGCCCAGAACCAAGGGGCTAGCAAAAACTCCATCATCAGTTATTTCAATCTCGTAGCCTAGGTAATGCTCTGCGATAGACTCTATGGGGATAGGTAAAACGTGAGGGGCATCACGCTCAGCAAAGAAGCCAGCGAGGAACTGCTTGGCTTCCTTCTCGATGTCATCATGGCTCAGCTGCTTGAACTCCATGATAGCTAAGCTTTATCTGAAAGTTTCTTAGCGTAGACTTCCATTTCCTGCCACTGAGCCTCTGTCAGCTTACTCGCTGATCTAAGGAATGATGGTATAGCTGACGGACTAGATTGGATTACATTCACTACTTCAGGGTCTACTTGTCCTGCTAGGTGCAACAGCTCATCGACATCAGTGTTCAATGCCTTAGCAATGGCCACCACGACTTCAGCACTGGGATTAGCGATACCCTTCTCAATGTTCGAGATGTGCTGGCCTGTCTTACTGATTAAGCGGCCGAGCTCTCGCACACCGACGCCCTTGTCTGCCCTGATGGACTTGAGGCGTGATGCGAATGTTAGTTCTGCTGTCATATGACTAAAGAATCCGTAAATTGTAAATTGACACTATATTATCAATATTTATGGATACTCGCCACCATACTATAATTAGATTTTATCTCTCTGCTGCCGCTATCGAAGTCTTTATAGCATGCCTTAAAAACTAAGCAAGCTCAAAAAGCAGGTACAGCAGGTGTTGGTTGGACTAATAGAAAAAAACCTACCTATCACATGTAAAACATGTGGCATTATATTAGCCTGCCCTGTCATATTAGCAATAAACTGTTTATGCAATAGATATGATACCCTAAGCTAATTCTCAAAAGCTCTAGTGTTGGTCAGGGCGTATCGGCGGATAAAAAATGGCATATCAACGTGTTACTTTTTACATAATATCTTTAATCATTAGCGGAATATTAGCTCTTGCCACAGTTTACCTTTATTCTGATAAATTCAGCCATGATCGCTATTGGAATGGAACCATAAGATCTGTAAGCGCTACAGAGGCAAAGCTTATAGAAGGTTTTTTTACAAATACCGCTCAGAAGACGCTTCCAGTTACAGCTGAATACTTCGATCAAGTTTTTAGACCAATAAAGGGGAAAATTGCTATTCAGGTTTACTCTTATGAAAAGCTCATTTTCTCTAATGTGGTCGAACGATTTGTATTAGGAGATGAGTTGTCTACGTTTCATTTAAGCCCACACAACAAAGTAATAATTAACTCATATGTTCCGCCAACTTGGGGGTATATCTTCGAGCGCTGGCTGTTTAATCCACAGAAATGGCTAACTTATTCCTATAACCCAATAACTGCCCCATTTTTAATATTCTTTTTTTTATATATATTATTAATACTTACTACTGGTGCATTTATAAAAGCGCATTACCTGCAAGTTGATGTGATTCGCATGCTGGATTCTATAAAGGATAAGTATAAGTAATCATGATTGCATTCCACAGGGCACTACGAAAGATTTTCATTAACGCATTTTCAAATTCAAACACGAGTCCAGAAGCGATAGCATCAGTTCTGAAGAGATGTGCGTACAGGCCATGCTCTAAAAAGACCTCTGCGGATTTTAATGCATGGCAAAAAAAAAGAAACATAAACAAAATTATTCATTTCACTCGTCTTGAAAATGTACCTTGGATTATTCGTTATGGCTTGATCCCCAGGGAGTACTTAGAGCTAAACTTATTAAAAATGGTGATATCACCATACTTCTCTGATTCTATAAGGTTAGACCAAAAAAATGAATTCAATTGCACGTCTTTAACCTTTCCTAATTATAAAATGTTTTACCAGAAGAGACGGTCAAGCATTCAGTCATGGGCAGTTATCGTCATTGATTCAAAAGTCTTGGAAAAGTACTTTTTTAGTTTCGCTAAGGATAATTTGGCTGGAGCTAATACAAATACTGTCTACGATTGCGATGGAGCTGAACAACTGTTTGAAAGGCCTCAATTACGGCGTGAACTATCACTAGATGATTCTCAGCCAACAAACCCTCAATCAGAGGCTTTGTGCGATAGTATAATTCATCCTGACTTTATATTAGATGTACAAGTAGACAGTCAAAAATCTTTTAATTGGCTCTCTAAGCATGCAATAAAAAGCGAGGTGAGTTTGGAATATTTTAGTCCTCGGAGCGACTTTGAATATTGGAAGGCATCAAAAGGCTCAGTCTGATTAGCTTGTTCATTAATTTTTGTTTCTGGAGTACTGTTATTTATGGCAATTAGGCCAGTATATGTTCCTATGTCTAGTGGCTTGGTTTTAGTTGATACCCAGATGATCGACTTTACTTGGTCTCCAGGGTTATCGAAATCACAGAAACAAAAATCTATTTCTAGTCTCCATAATGAAGCCAAGGATCAATTAGAAATTTCTGCTATTTTGGAAGTTTCTTCAAAATCTTTTGATCCTCTGGGGATAGCCCTAAGCGCCTTCAATCTTAGTTATAAAGGCCAAAGTTCCATATCTGTCGAGTGTCTTTATCAGGCTAGTAAAGTTTTTGAAAATGGAGGGGCTTTTCGTGACATTGCAAATGGCACGTCCCTTAACGCAAAAAGAGACCCTAGGCTAAAGTCTTCCGGAAGGTTGATAAAGTTCACATCATTTTCTGGAGAAGATTGGCCATTGGAGCCATTGACCCTCTATTATGACTGGGTATACCTAAATGTATTATTTAATAACCCAGAGTTGCTTGAAAACCTACACCAATTTAGTGCGTTTACAGACATCGAATTTAATCCAACCAAGTCTATCAACTGTCAGGCATACTCAGTAGCGTTGTTCTGTGCTCTTCAGTCTCGAGGGCTAATTAATGAAGCTTTAGAATCGCGAGTAAGATACGAACAGATTTTGAATGAATTTATTGTAGTGAATGTCGAAGAAAACAACTTTCTCAACCCAAAATTGATTTAAATTTAAATGTTTTAAACGCCTCTTTTATTTAGCCAAAGTGATAAGTGGAATCAGTTTGGTGATGACATCGTCTACATACTCAAGGCCGTCCAGTTCTTGCAACCAACTCTTCGGGATGCCACCAACACCATAGTAAGCTCCCGCCAGCTGCCCATATATAGCGCCAATCGTATCCGCATCACCACCCATATTTACAGCTAGCAATAGGCCTTCTTCAAAACTGAGACTGTTATAAAAAGCCCACAGCGCCACCTCCAGTGACTGAGGTGCGTACCCACTCGGCGTCAGCTCGTCATGTGTTTTGCTTTTATAATCACCAGCAATAACCGTAGCCACATCTTCATGTAAATCCGTAAAGGATAGGTCGTTCATGGGAGTGTAATAAGGCTCAAGCAACTCTCCTTTAGACACACCGTTGAGCGCACCCCAGATCAACCCAGCAAAGTAAGCTGTAGTTTGTAACGCTTGAGGGCTAGCATGAGTGGTTCTTGCAGAGTCTACGCCACTAAGCACGGCCTCCTCAGCATCATCATGATAAAAGATAGGCACAGGCGCCAAGCGCATAATACAGCCATTACCAGCGTACTTAGTGCTAGTGGAGCCTTGGTATGGATCTTTAGTATCGTGATAGCGTACGAGCGACCTAAGCACCGTCTGGCCAATTCCTAGCGCCTTACCAGCGCAGCTCATATAGCCTTCATTGACCCAGCGTAAATACCGATCCATCTGGTCTTTGGCGTCCATACCATTGCATGCAATTAGGCTAGCAGCTAAACACAACGCCATAGACGTATCATCCGTCCACTGTCCAGCCTTGAGTTTGAACGGCCCTCCAGCACGAAAGCCAGTAACAGGTTCAAACTTACCTCTTGGCCTAAACTCAACGGGCGCACCCATAGCGTCGCCCACTGCCAAACCATACATTGCGCCTTGTATTTTATTTTGCAGTTCTGATAGTGGTTTTTGATCAGCACCGTACAGACATGTCGCTAGGTCAATCATTTGATCACGCCACAGCAACACCTTGAGCCATCTTTCTGGAATAGCGCTATAGCCATACATCGCACCTGCAATTTGGCCTGCCACCGCGCCCACAGTGTCAGCATCGCCTCTTCGATTTACCGCTAGTACCAAACACTCCTCAAACGAATCTGAATTACGAGCTGCCCACATAGCTGTTTGAAACGTATCTTTAACATAACCAGTGGCAGGCAGATCAGACCAAGGCGTTGTATCTGGCAACACATAATCGTCTACATCTTTGATAAACGGATCACCAGCGTAAAGAACCCTAGCCAATAGGTCGGCATACAAACAGCATTCATCAGAAGCGTGAGTCACCCTCGACTGCAAGACAGACTCTTCTACAGAGAGATCGAGATTGCGAGCATTGGCAATAACAGAAGGTGCCAACCTCATAATACCGCCGTTGCCCGAGGAGTCAGGACTGGTACTGCCTTGGTAAAAGGACTCACCATGTTTACGGTAATTTAATCGGGTTAGCGCGGATAAAGTAGCACTGCCAATATCAATACACTTATTGGCCCAGGAGTATTCACCATCAAGCCACCAGGCACGAAAATTAATACTGATTTGTTCAGCATCAAAACCCTTCTTAGATTTATAGGCATAGCCAAGAGCCAAAGCCATACTCGTGTCATCAGTCCAACCACCAACGGGCACGTTAAACGCCCCTTCACCAGTAATTTCTGTATGCCACAAAGAGCGGTCTAATGGCGGGTTACGCATAAACTCTAACGTTGTGCCTAAGGCATCCCCGATAGCCAAACCTAACAACGATCCAATTGCTTGATCTTGATTCATTACGCCTCCGTGCTTAAAAACTGATGAACAACACCCTGAACCGTTACTCTATCTAAAGAGTGGCCTTGATTTTCAATGACGTTAAGCTCACAGCCTTCTAGCGATGAGCATAACTGGGAAAAGGGCTGCGGCGAATAACCCATGTCATCACTGCCAATGTGTATGGCTAAGGAACTGGGCTTAGTTAATCGTTTTTCCGCAACGGCTTGGTCAAACGTCTGGCAACCAGGCAGTCTTGCATAGACCATGGCTTGACGATCCAAGACTGCCCCGATCACGGGTGAAAGCAGCAGAAAACGGCTCAGGTAACAAGGAGCATCAATGAGTGCATGCAGGCACAGATAAGCCCCGTAAGAATTGGCGATGATCCGCGTATTCGACGAATCGAAGTCACCAATTAGCTTAGAGACAAGCGCAACTTGAGCATGGAAATCCAGCTGTAAAAACTGGCTATTCACCGACAAGCCAATGCGGTTGGCATCCAGCTCTTTTAAGTAAGCACCTAAACCTTTACTGGCATCGCCGCCGCGGCCAGTAATATAAATAATTTGCATCTTTTAGCCCGTACTACACACAGCCACAGCATGACCATTCATATGGCACTTTGCTAGGAAGGTTATCATTGTCATCAAGCACTCCTTTACATGCTCGTGCCAACTTTCATCAACATACTGGACTTTCACTTTGACCAATGAGCTTATTAAAGCGGGTAGCTCTGCATTGGAGTATACCGACACCATACTAGGTTCTGCTGGCGAGGGTATGTGATTGGCTGACTCTAGGACTTTGAGCACACTTTCAAACTGATCTTTTTCCTCTAAGCACCGGTGCTCTACCTCTGCGTTGCTGGATGATAAAGCCATTTTCGAGAAGAACACATTCATTGGCTCGAATAGATCATAAGCATCATAATCACATCCTTCTTCGGAGAAGACTTCGACTTCGTCGTAGCCACAGATATCGGCAGGCCAATACTCTGAAAGCGCAGGCACAAACGGTAGTTCATGCAAAAAAATTGAAATCATTTATTATTGCTCCCTAGCCACTGCCACATCATCCATGGCTAACAAAACCTTATCTACCGTGCTTTTAGCTTTTTATTGATGACAGAAAATGGTGATTTAAAGGCATCCTCAAACCTAGCCATTGTGTCAATTAAGAAAGTAATCATCGAGTCCCACGATTCCCTGTTATAACCGTCGAATTCCTTTTCTAACTTAACTCGGCAAGATTTTTTTCCTTCTAGTTGCTCCCACAATAAAGAATCGCCAAAAGTTGCTTCAATTGCGCTACGCTGACTAAATAGCTCATCAAATATGAACGTATTATCGTCCTTGTCAGAACGCATTATTATCAGCTCCACACGTGCATACTTTTTCATAAATAGAAAAGTATAAGGCACTCCCGAAACGCCACTTCCTGCACTTATCCAGTGGTTTTTACCAGGGCTAATGTTGCTAAACAGGCTAAGATTCTTTGACCGACATTGGTCGAGCAATAATTTCCAAAAGTCCAGCCTAAGATGATGACGATTTTGCAGTTCTGACTCGGTAGACTTAGATTCTTGTTCCTTCTCGCTAATGCCAATCATGTACTCCTTCGCTTCCGGCGTAGGGATAATTTGATCAATCTGCAAAAACAGCTCATCTCCCATGGAGTATGGCGTTGCCTTAAAGCACTGGATTTGAATTTGTTGTTTTAAAAGCCACAAGACAGTGGATGTCACTTCTTTTCTGAAATGATTAGCGACGAACATGATGCGTTGATGGTGATCTTTATTGAGGACTATTAGGTCAAAGTCTTCCTCATCTATAAACTCAACAATATTGGCCTTAGCATCACCGCCAGATTGATACTTATCCAAATACTCCTGGTAAATCTTGACGATTTTTGACTTGGTAAGTGTGGAACAATAGGACGCATATTTCAGCGCCTGCCAGGTCACGTCTCTGCCCGAATCATCCAGCTTGTTTTCAATAACAACCAAATTGCCAGCCCGATCCAGTGCCAATAAATCTAACCGTTCCCATGTGTCGTCAAAGCCATCAAATTCCTTTTGGATAATAAGTAGTCCAGCCGGTTCTAACGCTTCTGGGTAGTTGGCAAGCCACTCTTGTAGGTGTTCACGTTCACGCTCACGGAATCCAAGGTCGCTAAACAGCCTTGATTCTAATTTTTGTATGCGGTTATTTTCTTTATTTATTTTGTACATTCGCTCTCCTTGCTAAACATTTGACTCGGACTCATTCCCAGTGAGGATAATAATAACCAAACAGCATCAATGCAAAAGCTCTTTATTTGATGTTAAAGATGCATATACCGTATGAACCACAAGGGCCCTATACTCAGACAACTCAATTTCATTAAAGATGTCACTCGCTTGATAGCCCCATACTTTGCTAACAAAACTATCACATTTCTCGAATTCTAAGATTTCAGCACCCCATAGTGGGACACAATCAAGTGGAGTCCCAGACCTGCTAAATGGCTCCGTTCCTTCTGGGTATGCGTTATCAAATTTACTTGCTTGCTGAACGACCCAGTGGTGCCACTCACGGGGATTTAAGTCTAGAACCCCTTCGATCGGCTTTTGGTTCTCGTAACAGAGCCAGGATTGAAAAGCCCATAACTGGCGAGCATACCCATTCTCCATCGTGCCCATCAGCTGGATCAAAGGTATATGGAGCGCATTAAGATTCAAAAAATAATCAAGTTGGTTGTTAGTAACAGCCTCTACCAACTGCTTAAGAAAAATAGGCCTATAGCGGTTAATCATATGCGATATTTGACACGCGCCGCTCGCATCAAAGCCAGCTATAAGTTGAATCTGAAAGATTCCACAGGAGAAAGCATCCGCAAGCGAGCGACTAAGCGATGATGTTAATTGGCCTAACTCTGTAAGAAGTGCCCCGTATAACCGAGTGGAGTCGGCTAACATTGTTACATTCTCAACAGTGGTATCCAATTGATTGTGGTTTTTAACGTCTAAGGTAGTAATACCATGAGCTAGGCGCTCGCCTTCTATTATTTCATCGAGTACACGGAAGTCAAATTCCACACCCAGTCGAAAACAAAATTCTCCGAGGATATGCTCATAACCAGTGTAAAAATGACCCACTCGATCATCTAGGTTCTCAGTTCTGTCGATAGGAATAGTCACATCTAAGCTGTGAAAAAGATCGCTAATTTCCTCCTCGGATCTAGGTGTACCGGCATTCAAGCCCAACAGTACAAATATTCCATGAATTTGAACCCTATCAAACCCAAAATTGTGGGCCGATGTAACGAACTCACTGGTTTGAATTGGAAGACCAATAAGGTCAGTGTCTAGAATCGTATCTTTCACACGAGACCTCTAACAGTTTCATAGTGAATCATGTTCTTTCAACCAACTCTTCAACAACCGGATCATAGAGGTAGTTTATTATTTCACCGTTGATCAAAAGTTGAATGGCCATTTCAATCACGGCAAGCGGGACAATAAACCACTCTCTTGGCTTGCACAATTTACCGGTAGAATCAGCCACATCCACATCCAAACATACTTCGTTAAACAAGGTATGTAGCAATTTTTCAAACTTTTGTGGATTCATGTTGTAGCATTGATATGACGCCACATGGTCTACAGCAGCCATTAAATAAGTGGGCTCATTTTCCGCGTTGGCAATTCTTTGCTCCACAGGCGTTGTAGAAAAGCCAATTTTATGTAAGTTAGTTAAAGTACTTATCTGGGATTTTAGGCTGCGAGACCTAAGAATATATATATAACCACTGGCTGCATCATCAGGCTCTAAGCCAAGCATGTCGTCTAAAGAGTTGTCAGTTATAGGCATCACCCTTCGTCCAGTCTCATCTTTGTACAATTCTGTAGCCAACGACCTCAATAACATGTTTGATTCAGTACCATTCTCAAAAATTAAATGTAACTTCGCGTTCAGTTTTCCATTTTTCTTGACCCGCTCTTCCATGTCAGACACGTAACACATTACACCGTGTAGAATGAAAAACTGACCTTTTTGGATCTGTTGTTCACCGGTAAATTTACGCTGATCTCTAAGACTAGATTTGAGTTCAGCGTGACACTGCTTAAAAAGCGGTTCAAAGTTCTCAAAGTTTTCACAGCGTTTACGCCTAGCCATTTTGTCAGGCATAGTAATTGACTTGGGCACATTACGAATAGTGAAAATACTTTCAGCAGCATCGTCATCAAGTAAACCATGCTCGTCACTCGCAAAAATATCATCGATCGATGTGATTTCAATTGGGGTTGATTCCACAACCGATGATACGCTTACAGTTGCCTCGGGCCTTGGAGCGGGCTCTAGCAATACGCCTTCAGTGTCATATTCTTTAAGCCTAGCGCAGTGTTCATCGTTGCTTCTTATTGCAGCAAGCCGTTGGTTAAGCTTAAATTCATTTACATTACTCATATCTGCTTGCGGCTCACGCCCGTATTCAGACACGAAACTTTGTATTTCATCAAATTTTGAAAGCAGGTGTTCGTAGGCCGTTGGTGCTGAAGACCTAACTTTCATCTCCAGCAAACCAAGTTCATCCGTTGCCTCTGCGAAGTCTAAAAACTCTTTTAGATCCACTATGTTCCGCCTCCGTGTGCGCGCTTTCTCTTCTCTTCTTTAATCCAAATTATGCATTCTGCAAGTCGGCGCTCCAACAAATCTGATGACCTCAAATCAGGTTTGCGCCCATGTTGCTTAGTAAATTCATTAGCCTTTGGCCAAAGAATTTTAGCTTCTTCGAAATCCATTGTAATCCGCGTTGCTTCTATCGACTCCTTGATTAGCTTTAACACTTCCTTAGTCACAGACTTTGACAGAATTTCAAACGCCTTTTGAAAAGGATTTATAGTATCAATTAGGTCAATATGCAGGTCGTCGATATTAATAAACTTATCGGCCATACGGATGAACTTTTTACCACCTTCTTCTTTCACCTCAGCAACGCTGATTGCTGAATCAACAACCACTTGCTGGCGAATTTCTTCCACTTCACTAGCATTCAAATCTGGGTATTTAGTTTGAATAATCTTAGGTATCAGCACCTTATTAATGACTTCTGGATCAACGGCGCCTGCAGAAGCAGCTATAAACTTATCATCTTGCAATATGGCTGCTTTCAAGTCCTCCATGTCTGACTCAACGATACCTTTTGTGCGCTCCGTACTTGGTTCTTTAAAGCCTCCAATAGTCATTGTGCCTGGAGCAGGCGAGCTATCATCATCAGATGTTTTAGTCTTAAACTTGAAATTAGGTGCCAGCACTTGCTCCATCAACAACGAACAGGTAATGGCTTTAAGCATATTATTAACAGCCAGCTTAACTTGATCATCGTCTGCTTCTGGCTGTGCTATTAGGTTGGTAAACTGTGCATGAGTTTTGTTGCTACTGTCCCGTGTGCACCTACCGATTATTTGAATTATCTCTGTCAATGAGCCTCGATAACCTACGGTTAAGGCATGCTCACAGAAGGGCCAATCAAACCCCTCTTTTGCCATGCCAAGAGCGACAATCACGTCAATATCATCTAGTTTAGAAATATTTTGAAGGTATGCGACAATTATTTCTCTGTCTTTCTCTTCTACAAGATCAGCTAACTTGATGAGGCGGCCATCCCCATGGCGCTTAATAGTGATTACTCTTGTATCTGGATCTTTAGCTTGAAATACACCTATGGTGTCAACAATAGAGTCAACTTCATCGTATTTGTCTTTAGTTGACTCACCTGCGTTCACATTAGGTATATGGACTATGGTTTTTTTGTTTGTATCCAAGACCTCAGCAATTGAATCCGTGTAGCGGCCCTGATAAAAGTGATAGCCAATGCCTAATGACTTCAAGTACTCATAGCCGTTGAGCTGTTCATAGTAATCAAACTTAACCTTGGCCATCTTGGCTTCATCTGCAGGCAATAAAATCGGGGAGCTGTCTCCTCGAAAATAAGAGCCGGTCATGGCTACTATGTGAGCTGAGCTGTTTGCCATAATTGATCGTAATGCTTCGCCCAATACGCTGTCAGAATCTGCCGAGACATGGTGAAATTCGTCGATAGCGAGCAATACATCATTAAAGTCGGCATCTTCTAGTTCGGCACTAGCAAAACGCAAGGTAGCATGTGTACAGACAAGAATATTGCCATCACCTTTGATAAAGCCTTTGAAAGCAGCAACTTTGCTTTTATTACCGTCACCTCCAGGGGTGCACAGGTTATGACGAGCCTCCACATTCCAATCTGTGAAGAAACCAAACTTGGCCAGTGGGGTAGAACTAAACGAGCTGCCTATCGATCGTTCAGGCACTGCTACTATCACTTTCTTAACGCCTTGATTGTGTAACTTGTCTAGTGCAATAAACATCAAAGCACGGGACTTGCCGGAGGCAGGAGGAGCTTTGATAAGAAGATATTGATTGTTACAGGATTCGTATGCTCGGGCCTGCATAGCACGCATACCCATTGAATTTGTAGAAGAGCTGGCGCCTGTTTGAGCGTAAGTTACGTCGATAAGGTTAGGCATTCTGACCTCCTGTCATTTTTTTGTACATATCAAAAAGATAATTAAGCCTGTCTTCATCTCGCTCAAAACCATACTTTTTATACAAACAATCGACAACTGCATCATTGATAGTATGAGCCATCCGTAGGCCAGAAGGCATTGTTTCAGGTGAATATAGCTGAGCCAGAGTCTTTTCTGGATGCTTTTCTCTTTCTTCTAATATTTTGAAAACACATATATTGAGATCCAGTTTATTTTTTTCAGTTAAAACTGGAAACGGGAACGAGTTGTAGCACAAGGTATTGGAATACTGCATATCCATCTTCAGCCGTCCTGCCACAGCTTTCACCCATATAATATGCATTTTGGAAGAAAGGACACCAAACATCCATGGCTTTGCATCATATATAGCTCTTGCCCCATTAGATATAACAGTATCGCCATCAAGAAAACCGACAGGCAAATACTCTCTCCGCTCAGATCCTGTTTGAGGTATTAGAATAGAGTTTGTAGCCTTGAAGTTTGTTTCGTCAAAAGCATACGCAGTTGCCGCTTTCTTATTAGTAGCAGCCTTCTTGCTAGCAAGCCTAAACTTCTCACATTGATGAAACCTCGCCGCCAAACCAGGTATACGATAAGCCTCAGTGGAGGTCTCAGCTGTAACCCATATACAGAATCTAGCTACACCGTTCATAAATTCGTTTGCGCCGATATACTTTTTAATAAAAATAGCTGCCTCTGGGTATTTTTCGACAAGCTCTGCCTTCTCTTGCAGACTCAATGTCAAATTGCCATCATCTCCAGCTTTCAACCCCGACACCATATGTGGCAAGCCCGATATCGGCTTCGATACATTTATGACTATAGTGTTTTCACCATCCACTAAATATGGATTTATATTTACTGCAGACATTCTCAAACCATCTGCATATATGTACTTTTGTTTTAGACGACGACTGGGCTTTATCCCGAGAACCACAACATAAACTGATGCATTTGACTTGGCATTATTCGCCCAAAGGAATGATTTATATGCGAATGATATATCTAAATCAAGGTCAAATATCAAAGGCCACAATAATGAAACTTGAACACCTTGGCATATCGAATTAGTTGTTACAAATGAAAACTGATTCCCAGTTTGACTGATATAGTTGGCAGCTTTGTAAAGCCAGCATGATATATAGTCTAATTTTTTATAGTTACTTACTGTAGAAAATACAATATTCATATCTTCTTTTTGCTCATCGGATTGTCTTCCGTATCCAAGATATGGCGGGTTTCCCAATATATATACCTCCCCACCCTCATCTTTAGGACATACTCGCTCCCAGACCAATCTTGTAGCGTTACCACAGATAATTCCGCCACATTTCTTTAATGGTAAAGAAACCACGCCTTTACCAAACTCAACCTTAAACTCCACATTCACCTGATGCTCAGCTAACCATAACGACAATATGGCTACCTCATGAGCAAAATCATCTAGCTCAATGCCATAAAACTGAGACAGTTCAATGACTGAGAATGGTTGAGAAATCTGCCCAGTCTTTTCCAACTCAAGTTCTTGCAACCGCTTCAACACCTCCATTTCCAGCTTACGTAATTCTTTATACGCAATAATCAGGAAGTTACCTGAGCCACAGGCGGGATCGAATATCTTTATTTCACCTAAACGCTGTTGCAGCTTTTGTAATTTGATTGAACTGCCCTCAACCTTATCCAATTCTTCATAGAGGTCATCTAGGAAAAGTGGTTCTATCACCTTCATAATGTTAGTGACGGAGGTGTAGTGCATTCCCATACCGCCACGCTGATCAGGGTGTACCACCGCCTGTATCATGGACCCGAATATATCGGGATTAATGTCCGACCAGTCCAGTTCGCTACCGCATTCAATTAGCATACGGCGAGATTTTCTAGAAAACATTGGTGCCGCAATATTATCGGCAAAAAGACCACCGTTCACATAAGGGAAATTGGCAAGAAAATCAGGCAGCTGTCCACGACTAGAATCTGCAGTGTTTAAAACGCTGAATAGGCGATTAAGGTACTCTGATAAATCACCCCCATCATCGTGAGTGTGAGATTTGATGGCGAGGCTAAATTGGTTATCCGTGAAAATCTCAGTATCTTCTGCGAAAAAGCAGAATAACAGCCTAGTCAGAAAGACATTGAGATTATGAAGAGCGTCAGTATCGTTCCTATTTGACTCATCAAAGTTGTCAGCCTTGATTAAATCAAACAACTCAGCCATTTTTTCAGCGGCTTTTACGTCAGCTGGATTTTCACCTTGGTAGACTGCCTTTTCCATACCTGCCCAGGGTAGGAAGAAATCAAACTGCTTTGGCAGCTCATCCAGCTTAATGTCGAGAGTGTCGGAGGTTTTTGTGTCTATTGCCAACAAGTTGTCAAAATTAGTAACGATGACAAACCGTATTTTATTGGTGGTAACCAGTTTCTCATTGCGCATTTGATCGATAACAGAGTGTAACTCGGAGCTATCGACATGTTTAAAATACACATGCCGCTTCCAAATAACTTCGTTATGCTTTGGCGAATTGTCTTTTGAGGCTAAGTTCCGTTCCCCTGATTTTAGTCGAGTAATAGACTGTTTGCGGTGGCCATATGCCAACAGCAGCTCGTATAAAAAGTCACTGGTAGCGACAGTTCCCGATGTGTAATCAGAAACAAGGGTAATTACGTTGGATTCAATTTGAGAGATGTTCATTTTTGTTAAACAACCATGCTATTGATGAGCATGGCTATGTATCCTTACTTTAGCTAACTAAACATTGATCAATCATTACATGGAACAGATAAAAATGACATATTTAGGACTAAAAAAGGAACTGACGATATGGGCGGCAGCCCATATATTATCCTTACCGCAGACCAGTACACCCCGGCCTGTCCCCTTAACAACAAAGCTATAAACCAAAATTACTGCACAAAAGCCGTGCCAGCTTTGCTGGCCAATAAACACTGCAATAGTAAAATACTTGAATATAGCTTTCCAGATTGCCTTTAATGCCCGCCTCACTCACCTTATATAGCTCCATTTTGTGTGTGTGGGGGGGGGGGGTAAAAAATCTTAAACCGTCTGCAGCGCGTAGCAATAGCTTTTCTTGAGCTTCTTCAGACAGGCCCATTTCTTGGACCTTGTCATATTCGACTAGAACATTAGCCTTAGTGGCTTCTAGAACGCCTTCTAAGCGACGTAATAACGTAAAGGGTAATGATGCGGCCGTACTGGCTCTGCTTGAAATCGCCACGTAGGAGGTCTGCAATGGACCAGCAATATGACGCGAGGCTGTTCGGGGTTTAGTCCACAGAGAAATAGTCCTTTAATGTCTGGTTACCTTCGTACAGCGTATCATTTTTACACTGTACAGTGTGATTATTCCATAGTGTGTGATGCGACCAACATGACGATTAACCGACTGACATGGGCTGACGGATTGGTGTTTTAATTGCCATATATTCAATGGCCGAAGGCGTACGCCCAACATCAGCGTGCAATCTTACCGAGCTCACTAGAGCGGACGAAACGGGTGAGTACGCCTAACACCCCAAAAAACAAAAGTAGTAACGCAATCCCTACAAGCTTTGTAATACTAAAGTTAAAAAAAATATTAATACTGGGGCACTAGGTGTACTCGGTGTACACAAACGGCGTAGTGTATAGCTTTACGCGTGCACCCCTAAAATGACTGTGCACCCCTTAGGGGTGCACAAGTTGATTAAATTAACTGAGTAATTCAGTACTTGGCGTCATGGTGCCGGCTGTGCACCCCTAACTCCAAAGTAGGGGTGCACAAATGCACTAATGCAACTGTACCTGCTCATGGAGGCCTACCACTTGCTTGCCCGTTGGGATGACTGGTTGATCACACTGCCAATAATCTTCTGGTAATGCATCAAGGGTGATTCCGGCATAGACTTCAAATAACGCCCGCGCTTCTTCGATATTAGGCAACAGATAGTGGCTCACCTGCTCACCGCGTACTCGTTTACGCGTTTTCTTGAAAGTGGGCCATATCTCCCGCAACCGCTTAGCCACATTATCCCATCGTGGTGGGTTCCGCTTTTTGTCGACAAACAATTCATAGCTTTCTCGCACCGAGGAACACGGCGTGGGGGCGTTTCCATTCCAGGCAAAATACCTGTAAGTGCGGCCTACATAAACACGTTCAAACTCCCCGCTCTCCAAGACGCGCGTAAGCCATGCTAGGGGCAAGTCTAGCTTGTCCATAGTCTGGCGCTTTTGCTGCGCCAGAGCCGTCGTATCTGGGCGCTTGTGCGGGTCGAAGTTGCTAATGTCTCGCTCTAGTAAAAAATGTAAAAAAGCGCGCTGCCCTTCCTCTGATAATGCAACCGCGGCTAGCTCACTAAAGTAGCTAAAATCCCCTACACGATGGGCGCTAATTGTAGGCACAAACCACCGGCGTGACTCTTTACTGGCCTGGAGCGCCCATGGGTGGTTTGTGGCACACATTAAGCGAGCAAAGCTATTAATCTCAAAGGAGGCTTTACCTTTGGGGTTGATTTGCATTGTAGGGGACGAGACCAAATTTTTTAAATAATCGGTTGAGGCGATCTTACCCCGCATGGTGAACTCTTCCGTACAGATTAGCATCTTACGGGCCAAGTGGTCGTTGTGATTGCCGGTTATTTGGCTTTCAGAATCAATTTGTATGCTGTGCTTCCCCCACATTTCACGCAGCATTCGCATAATTATACTTTTACCCGTACCTTCACCGCCTTGAAGAATAATTGAAGTATCTGTATGCTCCCATGGCCGCTGAAACATGTGCGCCAACCAGTCAAGAAAGTGCTTTGACTGTTCTTGGCTTCCGCCACATAGCACTTCGTGAATGTGGTCAAGTATTATTTGACACTCTCCCACCAACGGAGCAATCGCCGGTCCGTGATATAGATTAAATACATCACCCTGGTCGCCATACTCACCACTTGGGTCAAACGCAAAGCCTAATAGCCGTATTCTCTGCGCCGATTTTAGCCATATTTCAAGAGGATCGCGCCCTTCAATCTTCTCGGCTTTATAAAACGTCCTAAACGAATCTACTGGCATCAGGGCTTCTAATATATCTGTTGCTTCTCTATCGCCAACAAAGACCTTGCCGCCAACACGAATCTGAAAAAACTGGTGCTGTATGCTGTCCAGGACTGCCTCTAGCGAGATTAATTCCCATTCAGTTGGTGTAGGTAACTCAGGTGAATCAGATATCGTTACTGCCGTATCGCTACTCATGCTGTACCCCCTACAAAACCAAGTTGACCTAGTGCCCAGCCGTGATAGGTTGCCAAATACTGGAATGGTACGTTGCCAGCATCATCAACGCGCTGCCAATCACCCGTAGCCACTGCATGCTCCACTATCATCGTAGCTAAATCACGTGCAATCATAGATAAAGTAGTCTCCGAACCCGCTTGCCCAGCGTATCTCTCTGCTCTACTTTGGATAACGCAGCCATCTAACGCAGGTTGGCAGTATTCGCCGCCAAACAGAGCGCAGACGGCCCCTATCCGGCCTTCAGCTAGGCATGCGTTACGTAGCAATCCAGCGAGCCTTAGAACAGCATTTTCGCGCCCTGCTCCGTCTACAACTGTTTTAGTAAACTTAAAAGCCTTTAGTATCTCAATATTGGTTGCCATGGCCAGCACCCGCTGGCCTGCGTCGAACTTAGACTGATCTTCCGCTACAAGCTCAGCGGTTGAGATCTGTCGGGGTTTGGCGGGTTGCCGTAGCGCCTCATTGGGTAACACCAATACGCCCCCCGCTAAAACCCACCTAAACGCATGCTCAAGCCGGTCATTTGGTACGGCCCAAACACCTTGGCACTGAGCAAGATTTGACCCTGTCTGATCCGCCAAGCCAAGCATAATATGCTCATTAGCCCATTGATGCGCGCTGCTGTAGAGCGGCGCATCAAGAGAATGATCGACTGGGATGATTAGCCGACACCTAACTCCAGGCTTCACTCCGATGGAATGACTCGACCAACACGCAGCGGCAATACCTGCTTGTTCAAGCCCCGCCTTGATCCGCTCTAGATGGTCTGCTCTTATGCTATCTAAATCGAATAACAAAAGACTTGAACTGGTTACATGAGCACCAGATCGCTGTTTGCCTACTAATAATAGCCCTTGTGCCTTTGCGCAAATTAAGGTCTTACCTATGAGCGGTGCTTCTTGCAATTGGCATGGCAAGAAGTAGGATACATTTGTTTTTAAATGAACAATTCGTGGCCCAGCTTCCGGGGCTAAAGACTCCAGTAATGCTGACCACGATGAGTTAACTATTTCCAGCGATGGTAGAGTGCTAAATTGACCGGCAAACAGCGTAACTGACCCTCGCCAGACATCTATTGGTTGGACCTGTAACGATGCAGATATAGTTTTTTTGCCGCACGAAGGCGCACATGTGCTGATGTCGAATGTAAGAGTGTGAATGACTTGATTGGCGAGGTCAGTAACCTGATTTCTCATAATATTACTCGGTATTGGTTATAGTAACCCCGCTTATGGCAGGGGATCACGAAGCAGCTCCATACATTGCATTTCGTTTTAGTTTGCTTTTACAGCATTCGATTAAAGATTATTCTCAGCCGTTGGCTGGCTATCGGTAAAAGTTAAAGGTTTGTTTCCTCATATGTGAGTGTCACTAGTGGTTCACTCCTCTGGATCACGTCACCATAATCGTCTTCGATGACGTCAACATAAGGGGCACTGATCGTGATCATGTGCCCTAGTTTTCGCAGTTGGTAAAGTGCCTCTACTTGGTTTTTATCACCAACAAACGCGATTACTGAATCACCAGCCAAAAGCGCCCTCAGCAGCCGCTCTCGGGGCTTTAATGTGAGCCAGGCGTTAGGTGACTGCCATGTAAGTGAACGGCCCACAAGATCACCAGTTAACGTAAAGTCGATACCTTCTGCTAACAATCCCGCATCCAGATCACATACGGTCTGTATGCGCGATTCAAAACGCATCATCCACCTCAAGGCAGCCTTAAATGCATCCCCTTGATCTTCGTTAACATCCGCCCAACGTGTGTGCGGCCACCCCTGTGGATCATTCTCTATTGCTCGCCCAATGGGGGTCGGGAACAAATGCGCTCGATCTCGGCCCAAGGCTTCGATAAATGCGACTACATCATCGCTGCCTTGGGCGAATGGCCTTTGTAGGGATCCAATATATGGTCCGAATTGTGAGCACCTGTCTTGGGTGTTATACATTCCATCAATTAGTAACCGCTTAATTCCAGATTTTTTAATGTGGGGGTAATTTTGCATGGGAAGTGCCTCTGTGATTAGTAGATACCATTATCCCGCAACACGTTAGCGCACTGGAGCTAACCCCCAACCCAAACTAAAACAAATCTAAAACAATTCCAGTGCCCGCTTCATCTCACCCACCCGGGTATTTAGCGCCGATTTAGTAAGCTCTTTAGCGCCAACAACGATCTGCCCGCCTAGCAAATCCAGATCTTCAAACCGCTGACCTGCATGAACTGCCGCTTCAAAGCGGCTGAACAGCATATCTACGAGAACCCTCGTTGTTAAACCTGAATCAGCTTCTCGAATAGTGTCTATTATTAAACACTTTAACGTGCGGGAGCCTTCATTTTGCCAAGATGCAACTCGTGAGCTCCTATGGTCAGAAAGTATGCGATCTAGTATGTCGCTTGCACTAGATAAGTCCCATACGGTGGTCTGGGTGACAAATGACGCTTCGACAAGGTAATCTTTAAACGTAGTCATTGTCGTGTTGAAATCACCACGATTGAACTGTGTCCGCAGGGCGAAGTATTTGCGCCTTCCCCAACCTTCAAACACGGTGACTTCCAACCATGCACAGGTTGTGTGATGAATTTCCTGCCCGACAAGCGGAGGGTGAACGCGTACCACGCTTCGAGGCCGATTAGCGAGGATGGCCATTTTCTCCCGTACTTCAGGCAATGATTCACACTTTATGTAATCATCAGCCATGACCGGTGCGGTTTTATGCGAGGCGCACCAACGACTTTGACTGACCGCGTAGTTAAACCATTCTGTATGTTCAGCTAAAAACAATATAGCTTTCTGCGCGGCCACTATGTCTAACGCGTCCATAGCAAAGTCGAGGTGTAGCTGAAAAACACATTCATCCAGCCACCTCTGTTCTAGTATAGTAAACACAGCTAAATTTTTTCGACAATATTCATCAGAAGCCGTTTTTGCTTTCTGTTGGCCCAAATACCGTGAAACTCTAGTTGTTGTGCCAGTTGTTCACTTAAAGTCACTTCTTCAAAGTCAGGCTCGAGCGGACCTTTTAGAGTAGCGATAAGCTCCGCGTCTTTGTAGGCACAGCTGGTCAGCCCACCACATTCTATAGTCCATATAAGTAATTCGATTGAATGGCGGATGCAGATACGGCGATCTTGGGAGGATACCTCGTCTTCACCTAATTTCGCAGCGCATAACCGAGCCATAATACGAGGTAATTCGCCCAGACTATTGAATGAATTCAGCGGGTTTTTTGACAGAGTTTGAACCAGTTTTTGGTAAACTTCGCTACCATCAAGCCAAGCGAAGAACAGCCGCGCATTTTCACCTATGCCACCTGGCTGAGTAGCCTCCATAACGCTACCTACCAAACTAAATGGCCGTTCGAACGGAGTGGTTTCTATTGATTGTATTGTATTCATTATAAAAGCCTCATGTTTGAGTTGAAAAGTGGATGCCTGACTTATTTCAGGCAAGCCGGTACCCGTCAGGCAATGATTAAAACCATGCCCTCGTGGTGAAAAAGGTTAATTTAGTCTGTAGCTAGTGGAGGTATTTTGTGAGCGCGGACAGCGTCTCTTCACGTGAAGAAACGAGCTGCGCCACTAACTCTTTAATGTCAGCCTCGGTGCGTCCTGCTGCACGAGCGGCAATAATCACCTCTAACTCGTGCCTCAGATAACCGACAGCGCGGGCACCCAATGGGATGGTGGGTGGCAGCAAACCAGCGTTAATGGCTTCGATAACGGCAGTGCGGCCAAGGGCCAAGGTTTTATGCGCTTCGGCTGGACGAAGCAGTTGGATACTTGGTGTTGAGGTCATAGGTCCGTGTTCTTGCAAAATGTCTGATAAAGCTATTAGACGGCATCCGACGGTACAAATCAACGCTAAGATATTGATTTATAAGATATAATACGGAACGTAAAAGTGCTTATTTTCCAGCTTTTGCATTCCGTAATTGTTTGTTGTGCTTTGCACGCGCATTTTTATACAGCCGCTCCAACGCCGTAACACCGAGTGAACCCCCAGAATCTTCCTTTAACCTGTCGAGCACGTAATAGATACATTTTCCCGCAAAATACGGCTTAGTCCCCTTCGTGGGTGTCGGTGGCCCACCTGCGTCCAAGGCCCATAAGTTAATCAATTTTTTAGCGGCCACACCGAGCGCATTAATTTTAGGATCATGGCGACTTCCCACCTTATCGCTAAGACCAATTGATTTAGTGGCCATAGCATCGATAGCTACTCGGAGCGCTGTTAACTCACCTTCCGCATCATAAGCTTGAACCACTTGGTCGTGACGGTCGGCGAAAACATTGAAGGCTAAAGCAAGCTTGTTAACATCCTTGGCACCGTCTCGAATATCGTTCATAAAACCGCGATACTCAGGAAACCCACCGTCACCATGCACCTGCCGCAGGAATCTATGGAACTCGGCAATCTTGTTTATTGCATCAAGCAACTGCCAATCGGCCACGGTCGCATCCCCTAACTTTTCAGTCTGAACCATACACCGTGGCCAACCAAGCTTCCGCAGCTTTATAATGTCTTTACTTGTGAATAGCTCACCCATGTTAAGACCTCTTCAATTGCTTACGGAACAGCGGTATCACATCCGCACCGGCTTGGACGGCGTCACAATGATTGGCCCACCACTGCATCAACTCCAACCGCTCATCAAGGTACTCTGCGTGGTGTTTGTATGCGGCGCGGGTCTGATTTTTGTCTTGATGTGCTAATTGCATTTCAATCACTTCGTCACGAAATTTCGCTTCAGAAAGGCTAGTCGATGCAGTTGTACGGAATCCATGTGGCACGGCGTGGGGCCGTTCTGGATCGATGCTGTCTTTATGGTAACCCAAGATCTGCAGGGCTTTGCGTAGTGAATTATCGCTCATGGGCCGCCCTTGACCACGCTCACTTGGGAACAGGTAGTCTCTGTGTCCTGTGATTGGGCGCAAAGCCTCCAATAGCTCTAGTGCTTGACGTGATAACGGCACAATGTGAGTACGCTGCATCTTCATTCGATGAGCGGGGATGGTCCATGTGGCGTTAGCAATATCGAACTCAACCCACTCGGCTCGACGAAGTTCACCAACGCGAACAAACGTCAAAACTAACAGCTTCATGGCTAGCCTAGTCAACAGGCGGCCTTGGTAGTTTTCGAGATCACGCAGGAAACTCCCGAGTAACTTAGGTGGCAGAGCGGGACGATGTTGCAGTGGCACTTTCACGGTGATTTTATTCAGGTCTGCCGCGGGGTTGCTTGAAACTAAGTCCCCATACGCAGGGATTGCGTACATATAAACACGGCCAATATCCTGAAGTAGGCGCTTTGCAACGTCGAAACTCCCACGATCTTCTACGGCGCGAAAGATTGTAATTATTTGCTGTGGCTTTACTTTTTCGATGCTTGTAGCACCAATATTGGGAAATGCGTTATCTTTAAGCCGCTGCCATACTCGTGCGGCATGGGCTGGCTTCCATCGAGGGGACTCAACCTTCCACCAAGCAAATGCCGCATCAGCAAATGTGGTGCCTGCAACACCAGCTTTACGCAGTTTGGCTTTCGTTAGAGTGTTGGGGTCAACGCCGTTATTTAGGTGCTTGCGGGCCTCGTCTACCTTGTCCCGTGCGGCTTTCAAGCTAAACTGGCCCTCTTCTGTACCATAGACACCGATAGCTAAAGTTTTTTGCCGACCGTCGAAACGGTACTTGAGGCGCCAATATTTAGCACCAGTAGGCTTAACGAGTAAACGTAGACCTTTTGAATCGGTGAGCCATTGATCTTTATGAGTAGGCTTGAGAGCCTTTATTTGCTTATCATTCAGAGCCATTTGGTGCTACCTCTACAACCGAACCAAGCAATAGCACCAAATATAGCACCACTTTGCAGCGGAAGATAGCGAGACTTAACGGGCCTTAACGGTCACTAAATGACTTGAAAGATATACGCTACGGGGGTTTAACGACACTTAACGGTAAGTACAAAAAGAAGAGATGGTGCCCGGAGCCGGAATCGAACCGGCACGACCGTTAAGTCGCAAGATTTTAAGTCTTGTGTGTCTACCAATTTCACCATCCGGGCGATGGTACTACAGATTGTTCCAGCAAAGCCTTACTAGTCG
>Ga0209495_1000618_pt1 | contig 26921 bp, 26 predicted proteins | sample EN1Hudsemesocosm_FD_184629 | JGI IMG/M metagenome (GOLD analysis project Ga0209495, IMG submission 184629) | Methane-oxidizing microbial communities from mesocosms in the Hudson Canyon - EN1E Hudson Canyon (SPAdes) (version 2) | ecosystem: Environmental > Aquatic > Marine > Cold seeps | place... | reverse complement strand
ACAATAGTTCCTACTGGAAAAAAGATCATTACTTAGGTTTAGGGCCTTCAGCACATTCATTTATTGGTTCTAAAAGATTGTGGAATGTTTCCAATAATGTGAAATATATAAAGTCATTGTCCGAAAATATTCTCCCAATACAGGAAGAAGAACTGAGTGTTCAAGATCAATACAATGAATACGTTATGACTTCTTTAAGAACTATTTGGGGATGTTCGATGAATTATTTAATCGAAAACTTTTCTGATGAATTGGTTCACTACTTTAAAGAAGAAGTAGCTAAGTATGTCTCGAGTAAAGATGTAAAAGAAGTTGATGGGATTTACACCTTAACGCCTAAAGGGAAGTTACTAGCCGATGGAATCGCTTCTGATTTATTTTCGGTGGATTAATAACTGATTCCGTTTCGATACGATTTAGCATAACTATTATTATGAATAATAATGTAGTTTACGCCCACCCAAAAATTCTCTTTATTTAACTCCTTCCTCAAAATCGAGTACTTCACATTTAAACTGTAATCAGTGTGTAGTTTAATGTCAATTGCAATATTCGGCTCCAATAACAATCGCGAATAATTATAATTGGGGATACGCTCAGGCTTGTCGTCTAGATCATTATCATCTAAATATTGGTCAAAAGATTTTAGAAGAAATGCACTATTCAGTCCTATTTCAAACTTCAAGCGTTTAATAGTTTTGAGTCGTATTGATACCGGGACATCTATATACCTATTCTTTGTTTTCACGTTAGGACTGGTGGTGTTTAGACCACGGGTTGCCAGAACTATCCCGTAGTTTACATCTATATAATCGGAGATTTTATCTATTCTAGAAAAGCCAAAGTAAGCGTGCTTTGAATAGTTTGCAGACACTCTGGTCAAATCTATATGAGAGCTATTGATCCCAAAACTAAACATATACAAAGGTTTGTTTAACTCTGGTTTTGGGTGTTTGTTTTGAGCAAGTGTAATAAATGGAATTAGGAAGAGTAGTATTTTTAGTGATTTCATAATTACTTATATGTTATAGTAGAGTAAATAAATGATATATAGGAATGACAAGAAATAATGAAGGGAGTAAATTACTCACTTTAATTTTTTGAATATTAAGAATGTTCAAGCTAATAGCTATAATTAAAATACCGCCCACCGCAGAGAGTTCAGTAATTATTTCTGCAGGTAAGTAGGTTTCAAAATAGAAGGCGCCCCAAGTCAATATAGATTGAAATATTAAAAGAGGTATAGAAGATATAAGCACTCCTGAGCCCAAACTTGAAGCTAGTAAAATAGAGGTTATCCCATCCATTAAGCTTTTGGTATACAACAAAGTCCTATCTCCATTAATACCTTCTTCTATAGCTCCAACAAAGGTCATCGATCCTATACAATAGAGTAAAAATGCGGTAATCAAACCCTCAGAAAATAATTCGTTTTTACTTTTAAATTTTCTCTTCAAGCTATCGCTAATTCTTTCTAAACCTTTTTCTATGTGTAAAGCCTCACCCATAATTGCTCCTACAACAAGACTAATGAGTAGCACCAAAAATTGATGGGTTTCGAGTGCCATTTTTGCTCCCAGAATTAAAGTAAATAAACCTATAACTTGAAAAATGATGGTTTTAATTCTTTCGGGTAGAAAAGCTCCAAACCCTAGTCCAACTAAGCTACCTACAATAACTGCCAATGCATTAACGATACTTCCAATAGGTATAATCATAGGGCTATTACATATTAATAATTAAGGTTTATTCTTCGGAGAACTCAACTAATTTTCGGCGATAATTGCTGAATAATTTTGATTTAGAAATAAAACCAACATACTCACCATGACAAGTTACGGCAAGGTTCCAAGCACCTGTTTCTTTAAATTTAGCCATCACTTTATCCATTGGGTCGTAGAGTTTAATTGAGCCTAATGGTTCATGCATCAGATCTGTAACTTTTATTTTTTCATACAAACTATGGTCAAACATCACCGTCCGTATATCATCAAGGCTAACGATAGCTAGGAATAAATTTGAGTCGTCTACTACCGGAAAGATATTTCGTTTTGAATTTGCAACGACCTTTACCAATTCGCCTAAACTCATTCCTGGGGTAATGGTAGAAAAATTCTTCTCCACTAGCTTCTCTAATTGCATTTGCATGAGCACAGCCTTGTCTTTATTGTGTGTCATTAATTCACCCTTCATTGCTAATTGTAGGTTGAATAGAGAATGTGGGATGAAATATTTTGAACTTACGTAGGAGATTGCTGCTACAGTCATTAAGGGTATGAATAGTTCGTAACCACTTGTAATCTCTGCAATTAAAAATATGGCTGTTAAGGGTGCATGAAGAACACCCGCTATTAAGCCTGCCATAGAAACTAAACTGAAATTACTCACAGATAAGCCCAATAAAAAGTAGTGATTTACAAACTTGGCAAAAACAAAACCTAGTGCTGCGCCCATAAACAAAGAGGGTGCGAAAACACCTCCCATACCCCCAGAGCCTATGGTGATAGCGGTTGCTATGGCTTTGAAGATAATCATCGCAAGGACCAGTAAAATCAGTGCAATCTCAGTTGTTGCATAAGCTTCAATGAAGCTTCCTGTAACTAGCTCGGGTGCGCTATCGGAGAGTAAAAAGTTGATAGTTTCAAAACCCTCTCCAAATAAAGGTGGGATAAAGAATATAAGTAAACCAAGGCTCAATCCGCCCCAAAGTGCTCTATTTACTCTGTGGTTAATTGTTTTTAAGATTGTATTGATTTTGTAAAATACTTTTGAAAAGAATACTGATAAGAGTCCACATAAAACGCCTAATAGTATATAATAAGGCATGTCGGCAACATTAAAAGATTCTACCTTTTCTATGTGTAAGAGCAATGCATCTCCTGTGATTAATCTAGAGCTTATAGTGGCAGAAATAGAAGCAATCAATAATGGAATAATAGATGCCATTGTTAGATCCAACATGAGCACTTCCATCGCCAGAATTAATGCTGCAATAGGTGCATTAAATATACTGGCAATAGTTCCTGCACAAGCACAGCCAATGAGGAGCATTCTATCTTTGAAATTTAGATGAAGTACACGCGCTAAATTTGAACTTAATGAGGAAGCACTTGAGGCAGCTGGCGCCTCGAGTCCTATTGATCCACCAAAGCCTGCAGTTAGAATAGAAGAAATAATAGAGGAAAACATATGGTGTTTCCGCATAATTCCCGATCGTTTTGAAATAGCGTATAAGATCGATGGAAAGCCCTTGCTATCTGGTTTTCTAACGATAAATTTATTCCATAAAACAGTAAAGAGTATTCCTAAAATCGGTAAAATTAGTAGGACATAACTCGAGATAGGAGATTCTAAACTAATATTTTTTAGATTGTCTCCCAGGCTGTGAGCAACGTTCTTAATTAAAACAGCAATCAAACCTGAGCCGACACCTACAACGAGGCTCATGATTAAAATAAACTGTTTGTGAGAGATGTTTTTTACTCTCCAAATTAAAAAGCGTTTCAACATACGTTTTGCTGTTGCTTAAAGTAGTTGATCGAATAAATCACGTGTTGCAGGGTTAGAAGGTCTACTTGCTCTTACATTAACAATGTTCCCTTCAGTGTCAAAAAGCATAAATCGTGGGATACCATTTATTTTATAGTCTTTGGTGATTTTCGACCAGCCCGAAGCAAATAATTGCACTCCGCTCATTTCTTTTTCTTCCAACATGTTTGCCCATGCATCGTAGTCCTTATCCTCATCGACAGAAACACTTAAGAAAACAATGTTTTTGCCGTGATAGTCTTTTTCTAATTCTACTAAATGAGGGATTTCGCGCTTACAAGGTCCACACCAAGTCGCCCAAACATCAACATATACATAGCTTCCCTTAAAATCTGAAAGAGAGACTTCTTTACCGTTCTTATCAGGATATGAAAAGTCTATAGCAGGTTTACCCGTATTAAATCTGGTCATCTCAAGTGCTAAGTCAGAAAGTTCTTTGTGTATAATTGTGTCAGAATGTACCTGATTAAATTTAAGTAAAATGATGTCTATATTTTCTAAAGATTCATTTTTGATATACTCTTTCAGCATAGTATACGATAACTTATCTTTTGCGGCAGCACTTTCAAATTTTTCTGAAATAAACTGTAAACTTGTTGTTATCGAATTATCATCATCTGCATCAATCTGAGATGAGGCATAGTTTAACAAGAATTGATAAGACTCTTCATCTTCTAATAATGAAGGATCATTTAGGTTTAAATGACTCATGAAATCAAAGTAATCTGGACTTAATTCTACTTTAGACTTCGTAAGAAATTGGCAATACTTTTTATAGTTAAGCTTAATGTTTGCCCACTGCAACCAAATTGATTGTTCTTGATCGGCTTTAAAATCTTCATCAACAATAAGATCTAAAAGGTTCAGCATTCCTTTTTCGGCCTCAGAAACTTGTTTTAAAAATGCTACTTCTGGAAGAATAAACAAAGTTTTACGGTCAGTAGTTTCTTCTAGTAAATATTTTTGAGCTAAGAAATTCGAGCCATTACTTCCACTATAGTTTATTGTCTCGTCAAACTCATTCGGATCAATACTTATTTGGATATTATCACCTGGTTTCACATACATAGCGGTCGTTTCATTTCCATGTTTGAAACTCATATAGCTAGGTGAATCCAGTTCAAATTCAATTTCGAAAGTCGAATTGGAATCAAGTGTATCTGTGTAAACACTAGATCTATCATCAGTAATTATAGAAGCTGTTTCGCTAAGAGGATTGTTAATGGCTCCACTAATGATAACCGTATTGTTTTGTTCTTGCTGACATGCGATTAATGCACAGGCAGAAAGAATTATAGCCATTCTTTTCATATTCCGTATTCTTTTTTAGATCGAATGAAATTAAATCATTTTCATCTTACAACGAAATAATTCAATATTTAATGATGTGTTTACCTGAACTTACAGTGTTTATATGCAGTTGTAAACTACAAATTTCTTGTCTTCGGCAACAATATTCACTTTGTGAAATAGCTTGTAGAGGTGCGTTTTAGAATTCAAATGATTGCTGGTAACCATCTGGAAAGAACCACCTTTCTTAAGACATCTTTTCACTTCTTTAAACAAATCTAAAGCCACCTCAATATTTGTTTCATGTTCGAAATGAAAAGGAGGGTTGGAGATGATTAAATCAAAAGATTGATCTTCAAAATCCGCAAGGCTGTCATTGTAGTGAAAATGAATGTTTTCTCCTTCAATATTCATTTTTGAAGATTCAAGAGCTAGTAAAGAATCATCTAGAAGGTGGATTTCAGAGTTCGGTTTTTCTTGTTGTGCAGCATAGGCAAGCACCCCATTCCCAGAAGCCAAATCCATGATTTTATTGTGATCGAGTCTTACATCCATATTCTCAATGAAAAATTGAGTTGCATGGTCGATGTTTTTTGCCGAGAAAACTCCACAGTGCTGCTTAAAGATTTTAGTTCCAGAAAAAGGAATTTCATTAATTAAGCTTTTCTTTTCGACTTCTTTTTTGCTTTTTAGTATAAGAATTCTCGATTTTTTCCAAGCTTTAGATTGCGTACAGTCTTCAAAAAATTCTGAAGCGATCGCAATATATTGTTTGGAGAAATACTTTGTCATAAACCCACAAATAACTTGTCCATCATTCGATATTGAATCGTGTAATTGAGCTAGTTGTAGTCGAAATAAATCTAATGATTTAGGAATCTTAATAAGAGCTAGATCATAGTTACCCTTGAGCTCTCCGATAGTAGTGTTGGTTGTGAGGTCAAGAGCTAAATCGTTCGCTTGAAAATTGATTTCAATAGCTTTTTCTTGACTTTTGAAATCAATAATTACCGTTGGCTTAGATGTTGAAAGCACAGCGCTCAAGAATCCAAACCGGTCATTGTAAATAATCGTGTTTTTACAAGCGATCTTTTCTTCCTCAAGGTAGTTAAGGGTATGTTCATCTGCTGCACTCCAAGCTTGTAGTGACTTGTTTTCTGTTGCTGGGTATCGCCCTATAGTAAAGGTTTTCCCTTGGTGTGTATACTTCATTTACTGAATTTCAAATGCTGTTTTTACTTTGCTCACAAAATCTAATTTTTCCCATGGGAAAGTCTCAATTTCTTTTGTAATTTTTCTTCCACCTCCGACATCAAAAACAACCGTTTTCTTTTGGGGCTCTCTTCCCATATGACCGTAGGCAGCAGTCTCGCTATAAATTGGGTCTTTTAATTTGAATCTAGCTACAATTGCTGCTGGACGCATATCGAAAAGGGTATCTACTTTTTCTGCAATTTTACTATCACTCATATTTACTTTTGAAGTACCATAAGTATCAACAAAAATATTCATGGGTTTAGCAACTCCTATGGCGTAAGCAACTTGCACCAATATCTGGTCAGAAACTCCTGCAGCAACCATATTCTTAGCAATATGACGAGTGGCGTAAGCAGCAGAACGGTCAACTTTTGAAGGGTCCTTTCCAGAGAATGCCCCACCACCATGAGCACCTTTTCCACCATAAGTATCCACAATAATTTTACGACCTGTAAGTCCTGTATCTCCATGAGGGCCACCAATTACAAACTTCCCTGTAGGATTTACGTGGTACGTAATTTTATTGTCGAATAAATCAACTATATGAACAGGTAGTTTCTTTTTAACACGTTCTACAAGAATTGAAATAACATCATTTTTTATTTTCTTCAACATGATAGATTCTTCATCAAAATCATCGTGTTGTGTAGAAATTACAATGGTGTCAATACGTTCAGGTATATTACTATCAGAGTATTGTATGGTAACTTGCGACTTTGCATCAGGACGTAAATAATGCATTATCGCATGATTTTCTCGTCTTATTTCTGCAAGCTCTTGAAGTAGTAAATGAGACAGACTTAAGGCTAAAGGCATAAAGTTGTCAGTTTCATTAGTCGCATAGCCAAACATCATTCCTTGGTCTCCAGCACCTTGTTCGCTGTGTAGTCCTTTACCTTCGATTACCCCTTGGTTAATGTCTTCAGATTGCTCATGAACGGCAGATATAATACCACAAGACTCAGCGTCAAATTTATATTCTGACTTAGTGTAGCCTATTTTGCTAATTACATTACGAGCTTGTTTTTGTAGGTCTACCCAAGCATTAGAGTTTACTTCTCCACTTACTACTGTTAAGCCAGTTGTAACAAGAGTTTCACAAGCAACTTTAGATTCAGGGTCTTGGACTAAGAATGCGTCGAGTATAGCATCAGAAATTTGATCGGCTACTTTATCTGGGTGTCCTTCAGATACAGATTCAGAGGTGAAAAAATATGACATATTTATTCCTTTTAAATAAGTTTAAAACTAAAAATCTGATTGTGGCTGTAGCGGTAGGAATACTGCTTTAGCCTTTTTTAACGTGGTTGCAATCAGTCAAATTTATCCACTGTGGGCACAAAGATAAGAATTCGATGGATTCGTAGAGTTTATCTGTACAGTTATTTAGAATTGTGCTATTGGAAAGTATACTAGTGTCTGGAAACTCCCATTTGAATAGATTCTCTTGTTCATCTGATAAACCAAAGTTAAGTATGTTGACAGCTTGATTGCTGGCACTGTCTATTTCTATACAATCGTTGAATTCGTTATCTATATCAAAAATAGTTTCATTGTTCTTAGACATCATCTCATTAATGCTTTGGTTTTATGCAAAAACAGATGAATATAAAGTACAAAAAAGTAGTAATAAAACCCTTATGAAAAGAATATTGAATTTGATAGTACGAATATAAATATACAATAAATCAGTACAGAATTTATTACTTAGTAAGGTTATGAAATACGTCTTCAAGCTTCTGTTCCTCCAACTGAAGTTGAAGTACTGTAAGCTCATTTTTTACTGCGAAATTGAAGAGTAGAGGTCTTAAATCGAATTTAGAGTCTGAAGAAATTTGATAGGTGTTATTACCTGTTTCTTGTACTCCTAATACATTTTCGAGCTTTAGTAAATCTTGACGATTTGCAATTTCGTTAAATTCAATTGTTATAATACTTCTACTGCCTGCAAGCTTATGTAATTTGTTTATTGGTTGATCGGCAACAATGTGTCCTTTATTGATTATGATCACACGATCGCATATAGCTTCTACTTCTTGCATAATATGTGTTGACAACATAACCGTTTTATCTTTTCCAATTTCTTTAATCAAGGATCTAATCTCTACCAACTGATTAGGGTCAAGTCCAGTAGTGGGTTCGTCCAAAATCAATACTTCTGGATCATGTATGAGTGCCTGTGCTAATCCAACTCTTTGTCTGTACCCTTTAGAGAGTGAACCTATGAGCTTGTGCTGTTCTTTACCCAAACCTGTTGTAGTAATCATAAGGTCTATGTTACTATGTTTTGCTTTGTAAATGTCAGCAACAAATTCAAGATACTCTCGCACATACATGTCTAAGTATAGTGGATTGTGTTCGGGTAGGTATCCAATTTTACTTTTGGCTCTTAATGACTCTTCGGTGGTGTTTATACTGCAAATTTTTGCTTCGCCATCCGATTGTGGAATAAAACCAGTGAGAATTTTCATCATAGTAGATTTTCCGGCACCATTAGGCCCTAAAAATCCAACGATTTCACCTTTGTTTATTTCAAACGAAACTTCATGAAGCGCCTTCTGTGTTCCGTAGGATTTACTGATTTTTTCAACTTTTATAGACATGCCGACGAAGGTAGTTTATTTTGCTCTTTCATAAAAAGAAGATGAATAAAGCTTGTTTCTTTTTACAATCCATAGGTGATACCACTCAATTACTTACCGATAACTCAAAATATACTACCGCTTACCCAAAACCATTTGTTAGTGAGTAATATAGATTCTATATTTGGTTTAAATGTAATTATCCGTTAATTGCACTTCTCGAGGGGCGAGGAAATGCGAAGAAAGGACTCAAATTGAGTCCTTTTTTTTGTGCCGAAATTTTTCGAAACGAATAGTTAGTTAAAACCTTCATTCTCAAAGTGCAAATATTATCTTTGCTTTATGCAAGGAATGGTAGTAAAATCGACAGGAAGTTGGTACTGGGTACGTACAGAAGATGGTGAATACCATGAATCTAGGATACGAGGGAAGTTCAGAATTCAGGGCTTAAAAAGTACCAATCCAATTTCAGTGGGTGATCAAGTAATTCTTTCGAAAGAAGGAAATGATTACATAATTACTGATATTTTAGAGCGTAAAAATTACATCATTCGTAAATCAGTTAATTTATCGAAGCAGGTTCATATTATAGCTTCGAATATGGATCAAGCCTTTTTGATTGTTACGCTAGCATCTCCAGCAACTTCTGTTGGATTTATAGATCGATTCTTAGTTACTGCTGAAGCCTATCAAATCCCAACCATCTTAGTGTTTAATAAAGTTGACTTATATGACGAGTTTGATCGTGAATACCACGATGAGATCGTAGAAATGTATTCGGATGCCGGTTATGAATGTCTGGAGGTTTCTGCTATAAATAAGGTGAATGTTCATCTTCTTATTGATAAGATGAAAGATAAAGTAACTTTATTGTCTGGACATTCGGGTGTAGGGAAATCCACTTTGGTGAATTCTATAGACCCCGATTTAGACTTGCTAACTCAAGAGGTCTCTGATGCACACCAAAAAGGAATGCACACGACTACCTTTGCTGAAATGTTTGAATTAGATTTTGGAGGATTCATCATTGATACCCCTGGAATCAAAGGTTTTGGCTTGGTAGAAATGGAAGAAACAGAATTGGCAGATTATTTCCCTGAAATGAGAGCCTTGAAAGGGTCGTGTAAATTCCATAACTGTAAGCATGTTAATGAGCCAAAATGTGCCGTTAAAGAGGCCGTTGAATCAGAAATAATTCATCCAGTAAGGTATGATAGCTATTTAGCCATGCTAGAAGATGATGGTAATCAATATCGTGAATCAAAACATCACTAATGAGAGTGGTTTTACAAAGGGTTAGTGAGGCTTCTGTTAAGATTAATGGCTGTGTTACCTCGAGTATTAATCAGGGACTAGTTATTTTGCTTGGTGTATCTACCGAAGATGATTTAACTGATATACTATGGCTCGTAAATAAAATTAGTGCCTTGCGAATATTTCCTAACATCGGAGGAAAGATGAATAAGAGTATTGTTGATATAGGTGGAGATGTCTTATTAATTAGTCAGTTTACCTTATTTGCGAGTACAAAAAAAGGCAACAGACCTTCTTTTATTCGTTCAGCGCATCCCGACATAGCAATCTCACTGTACGAAACCTTTCAAAAAGAGATCGAGCAGGCTCTTGGGAAGTCTATTTTTACCGGTGAATTTGGAGCAGATATGAAGGTTAGTTTAATTAATGATGGTCCGGTGACTATCAATTTAGATTCTAAAAATAAAGAGTAATGGAGTTAAAAGATCTTCAACACAAAGTTGATACTTGGATAAATAAGTACGGAGTACGTTATTTTAATGAGTTAACAAACCTGGCTATTCTAACTGAAGAGGTTGGAGAAGTCGCTCGTATCATGGCTCGAAAATATGGGGAGCAATCCTATAAAGAATCAGACAACAAAGAGCTCGCTGATGAGCTCGCCGATGTTTTATGGGTAGTAACATGCATAGCCAATCAAACAGGTGTTGATCTAGAAAAAGCTATGAAAGAGAACTTTGAGAAGAAGACTTTAAGAGATAAAGATCGTCATAAGGAAAATGACAAGTTACTATAACTTCAAAAACGAATAAAGGCTCTTCATATGAAGAGCCTTTATTCGTTTTATACAGTATTTGTCTTAGAATTTAATACCAACAGAAACTAAGAATTGATTTAACCGTTGGTCCGCTGCAAATTCTGTTTCACCAATAGTTATTCCATCAGAGATAGATTGTAAACCCATTTCATAACGCAGGTCTACGGTAAGTATAGATAGGTCTATGCCAGCACCAATTTGAGCGCCTACAGTTGCAGATTTGTAATTTGTTTCTACATCTTCGAAAGTGTCAGAAAGCTCTGATAAACGGACATCTTCACCAAGTGGCAAAGTAAAGACAGGTCCTGCGTTAATTCTAAATATTTTTAAAAATCGTTTTCCAATTAAAACGGGTACGTCAAGTTTATTGAGTTTAACTTCTCCTACAACATCAAAAAGTTCTTGATTTTCATCCATAACAGCCGAAAATTGAATTTCAGTTTTAGTATTACTCAACAACACTTCAGGCTGAATGTAGATCCCCATCAAAGAAATACGAGCAAAAAGGCCTAATTGGTATCCCAGAATAGGGTCGGTATCTTCTAGCAATTCTAATGTTTCAGTACCAGAACCTAAATTTTGAACATCCGTTAGCTTTAAACTAGGAGAAGAAACACTAAGTTTAGGTCCCCAAGAAAATTCTTGAGCGTTTAGGTTTACACTAAAAATAATAATGAGCGATAGGAGGATCTTTTTCATAAGGATTGTTTTATTTCTAATTTTCTTTTTTCTTTTGCACTTTGAGTCGCAGAAATGTTAGCTTTAATTTCGTGTCCTGGTCTAGACCATTTCACTTTACCTCCATTAGAGAAACTATTCTTATAATTTTCATTCACTTCAGGTTTGTCACCTTTTTTGTAGGCCTTTTGTGGAACGAGTCCTAATGTACTAAATAATTCCATATCCTTATTAATATCAGGATTAGGAGTAGTAAGTAGTTTATCTCCTGCAAATATTGAACCAGCACCCGACATAAAGCATAATGCCTGTCCTTCATCAGTCATTTGTGTTCTCCCAGCCGATAAACGAACCGTAGTTTTTGGAAGTACAATACGAGTGGTAGCCACCATACGAATCATATCCCAAATTGGAATTTGTTCTTGCTCTTCCATTGGAGTTCCTTCAACAGCTACTAAAGCATTAATAGGCACTGACTCAGGATACGGTTTTAAGCATGATAGTGTTACTAGCATTGCAGCTCTATCTATAGCAGTTTCACCCATTCCGATAATACCACCTGAACAAACTGTTAGACCAGCTTTACGCGCATTCCCAATAGTCTCTATCCTATCTTCATATCCTCGAGTAGAAATAACTTTTTTATAATGTTCTTCTGAGGTATCTAAATTGTGATTGTATGCATATAAACCAGCGTCTGAAAGTCTTCGAGCTTGATCTTCAGTAAGCATACCTAAAGTACAGCAAACCTCCATATCCAAATCGCGTACAGTACGAACCATTTCCAGCACTTGATCAAAGTCGTCACCTTCTTTTACATTGCGCCATGCTGCTCCCATACATACTCTTGAAGAGCCGGATGATTTTGCTCGTAAAGCTTGCGCTTTAACTGTTTGAACAGACATTAAATCGTTTTTTGCAATATCGGTATGGTAACGAGCAGCTTGAGGACAGTAACCACAGTCTTCAGGACATCCGCCAGTTTTGATCGAAAGTAAGGTGCTTACCTGTACCTCTTGAGGGTCGTGATTTTCTCGATGTACCTTTGCAGCTTCGAAAACTAACTCTAGTAAAGGTTTATTATATAGTTCAAGAACTTCTTCTTTAGTCCAGTCTTTTCTGTTTTCCTTCATCTTTATTCTTGATTTGAGACTCAAATATAAGTCTTCTTTTTAGCTATCTGTTTTTATTTAGATAAAATGATGCTCACTGCATTTCCACCAAATCCTGTTGCATTAATCATAATGGTATTCACAGATTTTGGTTTTCCACTCGTAAGTGATTCGTAAGGGAATTGTATCAGTTGATTTTTTTGCAACATCAAAATGGCTAGCTCTAAGCTTAGAGCTCCAGAAGCTCCAAAGCTATGTCCTGTAGTGAATTTGGTAGAAATTAAATGGGGCATTTCAGTCCCAAAAATCTTTTGTATTGCTTTGTGTTCACTCGCATCGCCCTTCATTGTTCCCGGAGCATGCATTACGATACTGTCAACTTTAGATAAATTCGCATTTTTGAGAGCCATCTCCATTGATCGTTTAAGGCAATCTGCTTCTGCAGAAAGAGAAACATTATGTTCTATTAATTCTGTAGAATACCCAACACCTAAAATGGTGGCTATTCTATTCTGGTCCTCATCCTTTTCAATACAAAATATTGCGGCCCCTTCGCCTAACACCATCGAATTTGCCTTTTTGTCTTTTTCTAATGGTAATGATGGGTAAACTCCTTCCTCTTCCGAATAAATTCTTAGCGCTTTCATCTGGGCGATAGTGAAATCACTAAGGGGAGCTTCAGAGCCTCCAACTATAAATTTATTAGCCATGCCAGATTGTAGCCAAGCAATTGCATTTAAAAATGAGTGTAATGCAGTACTACAAGTTATGGAATGGGAGAAGCTAGCTCCTTTTACTCCTAAGTCGTATGCTACCCAAGAAGATAGGTTTCCTAAAGTTGTTGTTGGCGACACAACGGGACTTAATCGCTTACTCTCGTTGGTAACAAAGTTTTTATGGTACTTTTCAAATAATTGAGTTGCTCCTCTGGAAGAACCTAAGTTTATACTTGCATATTCGTTAGAATCCCATCCGGCTTGGTCAACTGCTCTTCGAGCAGCTAAAATGGAAAGCAAAACCGTTTTATCTAATCTTCGATAATGTGGATTTTCCTTTCTTAAATTTTTGAGAAGTAATTCTTCTTGAGGGAAAAGCTTCCCAACAGGAGTATCGCAGCTATTAAAACAACAATTTGTAATACGTGTTGAGCCTTGGGAATAATGCTCCCATATATCCTCTTGATTGCTCCCCATTGCAGAGATACTTCCCATTCCACTTATTATCATCTTGTGCTGCATGGCGCAAAGATAAGCCAAAAGTTTTCCTAGAAATATTACTCAATCAGTTTTTCTTTATCCAAGAAAAATTACGAGGATTAGCCTTTTCTGATTGGAGAATTATTTGATAAACCCCTTCAGGTAAATGGTTTAAATTCAGCTCATTTGAGTCAGGATTGAATTCTGTATACACACATCGACCAGATTGATTAAATATCGAAATCGATAGAATGTTAAAGTCTAAATTTTCTAATATGAGTACACCTTGAGACGGGTTAGGGTAAAAGTTATATTCAGAGCCAGTTTCGTTTAATGCGAGGTCGTTTATTTGGATGAGTAATTCTGAAGTTTGACAACCGTCATCAGCTAGAAGAATAATTTCATAAATTCCAGTAGATCCATTTAGTTCAACCAATAAAGTGTCTTCATTTGATGTTACATCTTGTGTTAGCCCAGTCCAAGTAATAGTGCTAGCATTTGTACTTTCATTAAAGAATTTAATTTCATCATCTAGAATCTCATAGCTAGCAATTGCCTCTACTTGTAAAGTAAAGTCTGTAGTAGTTTCGCTAATAGCATTTATGGCGAATTCTTGAATAATTTCAGCTTCGTCGTTAGTCATACCGTTAGGGTAGTACTCAGTAGTCAGATCATCCGAAAATAGAATAGAATAAAAAACACAAGCTGCCAGGTAGGATCCGTAAATGCTTGGATGCGATCCATCGCTAGAGTATAAGTTTAATTCTGGATATTCTTCTCTAATGTTTTGCCATGCTATTCCAACAGGGGCAAGGAGTGCATCATTAGATTGGGCCATTTCTGTATAACTCTCAATAAGTCTTTCTTGCATTCCTGAATAGGTACAGATTGGTGGGTAGAAAACGCAATTTTGACTGTCACCATTCTCTCTTCCCCAAGTCATAAAAAACACTGGTTCTACACATGATGAATTAAATCGAATATCGTTACAAAGACTCTCGGCAAAAGGGTAAACTTCTGTTGCTACTTGGCTTGGTGGGAAAGAAGGGTATTGACTTTGTTCTTGCAGAACTACATAGTCCCATTCGGTAGTTCCTAGTAAGTATTGAACATTTGAGTTTGATGCATGCTGAGATAAAGTAGCTCCTCCGGGGGTATGTGTTTCATAGATAAGCTGATTGCCCTTGTCTATAGCAATTTGATTAACCAAATCTGGTAGGTTGTTTACATAAGTATAACTATTACCTATAAAGAGTACTGTTTTTTCTACTTGTCCAAAAAGCACAAAAGGAATCAAAAACGTTAATTTGAGGAAGAATTGTTTCATTTTTTAGTTTTTTATCCAAATTTGTTTCATTTCTTGGTGTTTTATAAGATACACCCCCTGGTCTAAATAACTTGCATCAAAGTAGAAATTATTACTTTTTTCAATAAAATCTTCTAGTACAACTTGTCCGTTAATGTTCGTTATTTGAATAGATCCTGTGCTCCTATGCGTCAACTTTAAATTTATGATTCCATTTGAAGGATTTGGATATATGCTAAAGTTGTTGTTAAATTCTTGAAGCCCTACCTCCGTAGATCCCGTTATTTTTAGGTCATCAAAATAGAAACCATCTTCCTCAACATAGCCATCGCTAACTATGGAGAATTTAAGCCTGATAAATTCACCGATATAGTCATTCAAATCTATAGACTCTTGTACCCAGTCATTCTGTGATCCATCGTAAATAGGTTGACCAAAATCTTGATACTCATTCCCATCTTTTGTGTAAAGTCCACACATGGCTTGCCAAGAGTTCCCGTAATCGGTAGATACACTTACCTGTGTGTAGTCCCATCCACTTTCTATAGTCCATTTAGCGTAAAAGGAAAGCTCTGCGGTAGTTTGCATGGTGAGATCGATAGTGTCCTTTAAAAGTACTTCATTAATTGAATTGGGGGGGTAATCTCCATTTGGTGAGTCTGTAATAGATCCATTGGAAGAATAATATTCAGTATAACTAATCCCCCAAGTATCTGTTGACCAATCATCTAAACTATTACCATCATTAGTCCAAAAGGCGTTTTCAGAACCATAGGTAAATGTAATCGGATAAATACTTTCATAATCTCCATTATCAACAACCAGGTTTAATTCAACAATTGTATTGTTTGGAATTTCATCACTTAGTGTATAAGAAAGAGGTATTAATTCTTCTTGTAAGTGTAATAAGTTTGAGGTTACTGTAGATTCAGTTTCTATAGTAACATATGGATTGTCGGTCTCTAAACGCAAATCAAAAATGCCTTCTTGCAAACCAATATTTTGTAAACTTACGTTTAGTAAGCCTTCTAAATCTAATACCACACTTTCGGCATCAGTCTGAATATCGGCATAAGGGAAGAGGATACTCGCAATACCGATATTAGTAAATAGATTATCTAAACATGTAGGAATGATTTGATCGGTATTTTCCCAAAAGGACGCTCCTGCTTCCGGGGTCATAGTTAAGATTTTATTTTTGACCGTTTCCTCTCCATACATCCAATCATCAGAATCACCATTTACGGTGTACCCAACAGTTTCCGAACCTGTACCATAGGTATAGTGATTGTGTTGTGTTAAATGCTGCCCAAAAGCAAAAAATGAACTTGAGTCAGGGGTTAATGATGGGTCTGCATAGCCCCAAGGGTAAATAAATAAACCGCCATAAGCATGGTAGTTTAAAGCAAGGTCAAAATGGTGATTAATACAGAATTCATTGATCATTTGGGTTTCAGGTTCCGAAGCAGGACCAGGACCTCTATAGGTTTGTGTGCTTGTATTTGGGGATGATCCAAAATCATCTTCTGCCCAATGGAAACTGTAATTTCTGTTTAAGTCTACTCCATAACTACCATCATTATTGTTACGTCTATTTTTTCTCCACATACCTCCTCCACTTGGGTCTGTATATTCATTGTGTAGATAGCCATCGGGGTTTATAATAGGAACAAAATACAATTCCGCATTATTAATTATTGAAGTTATTTGACTCGATGAACCATAATTTTCAAGTAAATAATACATGTAGAAAATTAACTGAGATACTGAACCAGGCTCACGAGCGTGATGTAATGCGGTGTAAAGCATTTCAGGCTCTCCGTCTTCATCTATTTCTGGATTATCTGATATTTTAACCCAGTATAATGGATTTCCATCATGAGTTAAGCTGTCATTAATTGGCGTTTTAAGGCTAATTAAATCAGGGTATAAGTTCTGCATATTGTCTAGGTGACCCAAGATTTCATCATACGTAAAGTAACCTCCTACAGAACCTAAAGTAAAATTTTCGGGTGTTTGATATGCAGGCCCTGAAATTGAATTACACTCTTGTGCCAACTTGCTAGTTTGATTTCTTGTTTCTAGATAGGTTTTAGTCACATCTTTTATAAGAACTTCATATTCATAGTTGAGTTCATCAAGCAATGCTATTTCGCTTGCAGAGAAATCATTTATGACAAAAACACCAGCTTTATGATGACCGTGATCTATAGCAAGTCCATTTAGAGATAAAGCTTGAATACCCCCGTCTTTTAAAAATACTTTGAGTTTAGAGTATTCATTATTTTGCGCAATACTGCAGATAGATATAAAGCTAAGAATGATGACTAGTATCTTTTTCATCATGAGTAGTTTTTAATGTTTTGAACAAAAGCTATGCCAGTGTACGTTAATTTATAAATGCAACAATAAAGCCTCATCGATAAGGAGGAGGCTTTATTGTGAGTGTTATAGTAAGCTTGCAATGATGGTAATGGAACCTATTATGAAGCAGTAATAAGCAAAGTATTTCAACTGACTGTTCTTAACTAATTTTATCATCCATTTACAAGCGACAAGGCCAGTTATGAAGGCTGCAATAAAGCCAAGACTCAGCGGAAGGATTCCAGAGTTATCAACCAAGAGGTCTCCAGAAAGAATGTCTTTAGACATTTTCCCTAAAATTAAAGGGACTACCATGAGGAATGAAAAGCGAGCTGCTTTTTCTCTATCTACACCAAGTAAAACGGAAGTGGATATGGTAGCGCCAGATCTAGAAATCCCTGGAAGTATTGCAATGGCTTGAGAAATACCAATCACTAAGGCATTTGAAAAGTTAACTTTTTGATCTGTTTTCTTTGCTTTGTCAGCAAGAAATAATAATAATCCAGTGATCAATAACATGCTACCTACCAAGAGTATTTGCCCTCCAAAGAGCTGCTCAATTTCGACCTCAAATAAGAGCCCAGCACAAGCAGCAGGAACCATAGAAAGAATGATATTCAAAGAGAATTTAAACTCTTCATTCCATTTAAATTGAACTAAACCAACTAGAATTTCTTTTATATCCTTTCGGAAAATTACAATAGTACTCAGAGCTGTTGCGGCATGAAGTACCACAGTCATCAATAGGTTTTGCTCTTGCGCCTCTACATTCAAAAGTTCTTTTACGATCTCTAAATGTCCACTACTACTCACCGGTAAAAACTCAGTTAGACCTTGAACTATACCAAGGATAATAGCTTCTAATAATCCCATAGGGGTTTATTTTTTAGGTTTGTGCATAATGGCAAAAATCTCAATCACAAAGCCTATTAAAATTACAATAGGTGCAAGAGTGATTCTTCTGAAATTAAATATTTCAGGATTGAAATTTGTTTCGCCTTCTCCACCACCACCCCACATAAGGATGAATCCAAGAAGTATACACGCGATACCTATAAACATTAATGTGTAGTTCTTTTTTCCGAAAAGAAATCCTTTATTTTCCATATCAATAATGTAATTCGTCTGTTGTTAATTTTAAATATTTACGTACCGCAAAATAAGTGCATGCCCATGGGATAATTAAACCAACGATAAGTATTCCTGAGTAAAGAATAATACGTGCATTGGCTTGATGTAATCTATTTATTTCAGGTAATATTTCGGCACCCGAACTTATCAGAACTTCTATCGCTATAATTGCTAGTAGTGAAGCTAAAAGTCCGTGTTGTAAGCTTTTCCAAATAAAGGGTTTTCTAATAAACTTCTTTGTAGCGCCAACCAATTGCATAGTCTTAATCAAAAATCGCTTCGAATAAATAGTCAAACGAATTGATGAGTTAATTAGTGCGATAGAAATCAAGGCGAAAAGTGAGCTCAGTGCTAAAAGTAAATAAGATACTTTTTGAAGGTTGTCATTAAGTAATCTAATGAGGGATTTATCATAAATGACTTTCTGTACTACGGACATTGCTCGCAGCTCTTGTTCAATATGCTCTGGAGCATTTGTTTGAGTGTAATAAGCTTGAAAGTGAATGTCTATAGCATCTGTAAGTGGATTGAACCCTAAGAAATTTATGAAATCTTCACCTAAATCTTTTTCTAGACTTGTCGCAGCTTCGGCTTTCGAAATAAATTCGGTAGACTTTATATGTTCACTGAGTTCTAATTGTCTTTGAAACTGTTTCACCATAACCTGTTTGGCATCAGGTTTAAGTAATACAGTAAATGCAATATTCTCTTGAACCTGATTTGCAATAGCCTTTGAGTGATAAAGTACGGTGCTCAATAGTCCCATCAAAAATAGGACAAGTGTCATACTTACAATAACTGAAATATAGGAAGATCGTAATCTCCTTTTATTGAAACGGTCTTGATTTTGGCTCATTGTGTGCTAATTTACAATTTCAACATGAAAAATCGGATAAATACAGCACAAAAAAGAAGGCTCCATTCAAGTAGCCTTCTTTAGAATTGTATTCAGTTTTTATTAAAATTTGAAAGCTACTTTTGAGTAATAGAAAATGAGAATATATATTTTCTTTTAGGATTCTATTACCTTAGCATTCATCGGTGTCTACTTACTGCCTTAGTACAATTTTATGTGTCAGTGTTTTTCGATTTTCACCACTAAGCTTTAATAGATATAAGCCAGGACTTAAATGCCCAATCTGCATGCTTAGTTTAGCGTCACTAGGTTTTATTTCCAGTAATTTCCGGCCATTTATAGTAAACAACATGACAGTACTATTAGGTAGATTTTGATTTTTAATAATGATTTCACCATTGGTAGGGTTTGGGAAGATGTAGAGTACATCTTTTTCTACTTGGGTAATATCAATGTTATTTTGCCACGTATTGTAAAGGGTTTGAACAGAGTCTATAGGGTCTATTTGATCGAGAGTAGAGGGTACAATAATGTCTAAATAAATATTATCAGAGTTGTCATCTTCTTGTGCAATTCTTAAAAAAGCAGACAATGAGCTAACGTTTTCAATCGTACATCTAGTGTCGGCTCCAATAATTTTGGCGCCTTGTAATGATGCCATAAGTTTGTTGGCTAAAGAGCCATCTGTGTTCACAAATCTAGATTCCATCGAATCTAAAATAGATTGCCCTAAAAGAATGTTTCCTTGTATAGAATAATTGTCACCTATAAGATGGTTTTTATAATCGAAACAATTACTTCCCGTAAACGCAGCACTCGTTATGCTGTCGTTTATTGTTGTTATTGCGCCATATTGTCTTACTGATGCATCCCCCTCAGAGTCGTTAGCTACTAGCCAGTCAATTATTTCTTGAGAACTAGCTCCATTAAGTAGTTGTTGATGCGCGTTGTATTGATTTGTGCTATTCCAATAAGATTGTGTGTGCACTGCTCCTTTACCAGGTATAATATCGCTAATTAAGGCTGCGCCAGGAGTGCCAGGCCAAGTAATATTATCGCCACAAGTAGCTCCAGCACTACCAATTTCACCAGTAATTGGGTCTATGGCAATAATAGAAAAGGTGTGTTGTGCAAAAAGTAAAGAATGGCAAAAAAATGAGAGTAGTAGAATGTATTTCATCTTAACACTTTTAGAATTAGAGTGTTAAATTAGCGAATTAATCTTAAGGAAGAATACGGAGTGGCTGCTTTAAGTTAGAAAATTGAACGAGATCCATCTTTATTGAGCCTACTAATACTGGAGTCTCTATCCGCAATGGGATTTTATTTACATCATCACTTACCCAGATTTTCATTCCATTTTTTTCATCGAAAACACGTCCGACTTCTAATTGAGGTGCCCACATAGTACTAGGAGCATAGCCAAACTTTGTTTGGAGTGTATCCCTTCCTAAATAACTCAAATTGGAACTCATAAATCCATCATCTAAATACACTTGGACAGGAATAGTATCTCCCACTAGAAAGTTGTCTAGATTCTGACTTCTTAAATAATAAAAAACAGATAGGATATCTTGATGATTATCAGGTAGAGAGATCGTGTCTCGTGTAGATTCTGCTCGATTTAAAGCTACATTGAAAAAAACACTCTCTTTTTTCTTGTAGTTGCCTTCTCTTACATTTCGAGTAAAATAGATCGGACAGGTGCAATTCGTATCTATTATACTTTCGTAGTAATCTCGAACTTTAAAAAATAAATTAAACAAACCTGTAGACTTACCTTGAGCAACAAACCAATAATCTCCTTCTTCAAACTGAACTTTTAGACTAGCTTTCCCTGCGTCTATAGGGCCATAGTGAATTTTATACTCCAAAGACTCTCCTTTTATAAAAGGAAAGTCTCCCTGAGAAAATACAGGGATTTGATATAAGAAGAGTGCAATTAAGAGTTTATGCATTTAGTCAAATCGGGTATTTACAATATTGTTGTATAAGGAGCCAAATGTATAGGACAGACCTACAGAAGTATAGTAGTTGTAACTAGACGCTAATTGCTTTTGACGAAGAAGTACCTCCTCATAGTTTGATCCACTTGAGGGTAGTTCTATCTGACTTCTATTTAAATTGAAGCTACCCCAACCAAAGATGTTTAATCCTTTTATAACCCGTATATCTACATTTAAATACAGACTAATATCATACTTATTTCCTCTTAAAAACAGATCTTTACCTGTAAGGCCTAGGTCTATGCTTCCCCACTTTTGCATACTTTCAAAATCTATGCTTAGTTGTTGATAAAAGTAGTTTTGATGTGTTTTGAAAAAGATGGTGGTATCGATATAGTTGTTGTTTTGATTCCCAATACCATATAGAAACCTTAGCTGATGTTCTGTAGCTTCAGAATACGGATATATATTGTATTCTACAGCTGGCATAAAGGCGATACCGTGATGGATGTTTGAATAAGTTGAATGCTGATAGCGAGCGTTAGCCCCTACCGAAATATGCTCATTGATACTGGCAACGGCCAAAAGGTTTGCATTGGCATTTTTTCTGATCGTTGTAAATTTTATGTCTTCGTAGTTAAATAGGCTTTTGTCTCTTCCGATGTTGAAAGAGTTTTCTAATTTTATCGATTCTGTTATCTTATTGGCCGAGAACCGTAAGTTGAAATTCTCACTTTTATAACCCTCTTCACCATTAACTCTACCATTTGCACCTAACCTGAAAATCCAATAGTTCCACGGGTCTTTTTTTAGAATTAATTCTTCTAGAACTAAAGGTTCATATACTATAGAAATGTTTTTTGCAACACTGCTATGTTTTACAAAATCAAAAAGTCCATTTTTTAAAACTTTTACCTGCGCTATGCGAGTTTCATCATCTGTCGCATCTGGCTTTAAATTTATATGTAAGGTGTCATTAATATGAATGAAATCCTTTTGTCCTACAAATCTGAAGGTGAAACGAGAGCCTCCGCTTCCAGTTGTGTTTCTAGAAACTAAAATATGAACTTGTGCGTCTTTAGGTTCGCGTATAAAGTTTACAAATGTGATTTCTGTTTGAATATAGTCATCATCACAATACCAGTTACAGTCTAAAAATGCTGAAACTTGTTCCATTTGTTGGGCATTTACTGAAATGCTTATTATGAATAGTAAATAAATAATTTGTTTCATTATTGGTATTTATTAAGTGTTCAATAATAACGAGTTTCTTTCTAAGAGATTATATTAAAACAAAAAAAAAGCCCCGAACATCGTTCAGAGCTTGTAAGATTCACCCCCCCCAGATGAGATCTTTCTTCTATATTAAGTAGGTGTACAAATACCGCGCCAAACTCATGTAGGTATGTAAATATTTTAATAAAGAATTGAGTTATCCATTTTAACCTCCATAAAAAGATCATCAAAGCCAATACATCGTCCTTTGAGTTTTACAAAATCACCATTCAGAATATTTCTAGAATTTGATAGACTATCTAACTGACAAACAATACCGGGTATTAAAACAATTTGATTTTCTGTTACTGAGTTTACTTCTCCTGAAATGGTGATAATTCGGTTTATATATTTAGCATTCGAAGATTCTTCATTCTCAGAAAATTCTTTAAATAATGTTGTGCTACTCAATTCATATACAGCATTTTCTTTTTGAATATTTCTATGCTCTTGGTATACATAATTATAACCCAGGTATGCTGCTATTGCACAAAAGCATAAGCTTAATAAAAGTTTCATCTTCATCTGATTTTTCATTTATCCAAATTTATCGAATTGTAGATAATAAAATGAATTTTAGATAAATAGTTACAGGTTTAGATTTTATGTTTGTAAATAATGTGATATTTGTCTCTATTAAACACATGATAAATGAAGAATATACTTGCCTTATTGATTGCTTTTGTTGCGCTTAGTTTAGTGAATTCTTGTTCTTATGATAATGAGGAACACTTATATGGAATTCAAATTTGCGATACACTATCTATGTCTTTCGATTCTGATATTGCTCCAATCATCAATGAACATTGTACTTCTTGTCATGGAGGCAAAACTCCTTCAGCAGGTTTGTCTTTAATGAATTATAATGAACTTATAGTTTCTGCCAATGATGATACCAATTCTGGGATAATAAATAGAATTCAAAGGACTGAAGGGGAGGTTGGAGCTATGCCTACCACTTATCGTTTGTCTCATTGTCAAATAGAGTATATTAAGGCTTGGGTTTCTCAAGGAGCTCTAAATAATTAAGGAATGAAAAAAGTACTGTTTATTATCTTGTTCGCAATTGTAAGCCAATTGTCTGCACAGCGATATATGACGCGAAATGCAGAGGTGTATTTTTTGTCAGATAAAGAAGCTGTTGAGCTTGTTGAAGCTAGGAATACTCAAGTAGGAGCCGTAATTGATCTGACGCAAAGTGAATTGGCCTTTCAGATACAACTGAGAGCTTTTCATTTTGATATAGCTTTAATGGAAGAGCACTTTAATGAAAATTATGTTGAATCAGAAGTCTACCCAAAGGCTACATTTAGAGGTTCATTTATTGAGCTGCCATCAGATTTATCCCTACAAAAACAACTTGTTGCAAAAGGAGTGATGGATTTTCATGGGGTGCAAAAAGAAATGGAAATTTCAGTTCAACTTCAAATCATTGATGAGGTACTCTACGGCGAATCAGAATTTGTACTCTCTTGCTCAGACTTTGGAATTGAAATCCCCAAACTTGTTTCCGATAAACTTGCCGACAAGATTAATGTGACTGTGAAAGCTATTTTAACTAAATTATAATTTATTGTGAAATCATTATTCTTCATTCTACTCATTTCTACAAATGTTGTTTTTGCTCAAGATGACTTATTCTCGCTGTTAGAAGAGGATGTAGATCAAGAAGTATATGCAACCTTTAAAGGTACTCGCGTTATAAATGGTCAGTCTATTGAGCTTCCGGCAAAGGGAGATTTGCAATTTGTTATCGCACATCGATTCGGGACATTAAATAGTGGGGCCTATGAATTATGGGGTATAGATCAATCTACAATGCGAATGTCATTTGATTATGGTGTAACAGAGGGTTTAGCAATTGGAGTTGCTAGGAATTCGTTCCAAAAAACTTTTGAATCTTCTGTGAAAGCGAAGTTGGTAAAGCAGAAAATGGAAAAGGGAAGCCCTATTTCTGTTACTTCCTACAATGCTGTTTTTATAAATTCGCTTCGTTGGATAAATCCCGAAAGAGAAAATTTATTTAGTTCCAGATTGTCTTATGCACATCAAATAATGATTGCACGAAAATTCAATCAAAACCTTTCTTTGCAACTTACCCCAAGTTTTCTTCATCGAAATCTTGTGGAAACTTCTGCAATGAAAAATGACTATATGGCACTCGGTCTGGGCGGTCGTTATAAATTGTCTAAAAGAGTATCTGTTAACATTGAGTATTTCTATCAATTAGACCGACCCGAAGAAGATTTTAGTAATTCACTTTCTGTAGGTTTTGATATTGAAACAGGAGGCCATGTTTTTCAGTTACATGTAACAAATTCTCAAGGTATGTTTGAAAGAGCCTTTATTGGCGAAACCACAGGTATATGGTCTGAAGGCGATATATATTTTGGATTTAATATCTCTAGAGTTTTCGATTTGAATTAAATTTAGAGCTTTTAGTATTTGTGTTTTTTAGAAATTAATCTAACTTAGAGTGGATTTCATAGAGATCCACTTTTTTGTTTGCCAGAAAACCTCATTGAGGATTTTGGTTGCTTACAATAGAATTATAAATAATAAAATATTGAATTATGAATTCATATTTAAATCGATACTCAATTTGGGTGCTTTTGTTTTTTATTAGCAATTCTCTAATCGTTTTCTCGCAAAATATTTGGCTCGAAGATTTTCAATCTTATGCCGATGATTCTGGTTATACAGGAACGGGAGCTACAGGAGACTATCCTAGCTTAGTAAGTAAATGGTCGCTAGATATTTCAGGTGCAGAATTAGCTAACTCTAGTAATTGGTTTATGGTAAATAAGCTTTATTCTGATTATCATTTTGAGACAAAAAACACCAAAGGTGAGTGTATTTGGACTTCCGAATCGATCTCAATAGCTACTTATTTTGATGTGCAAATTCAAGTGTCTTGTTCCGAAGTAGGTACGCTGGAATCCGACGACTACATTAAGCTCTATTATAGTATCGACGGGGCTTCTGAAATACCATTTTCATCCAATGGAATAGTGACCGATGATTTTACAAGTCTCACCGCTTCACAAAAATTTTTATCGGGCTCAACACTCCAAATAATCATTAAAACGAATACCAATTCAGCTTCAGAAAAAATTAGGTTCGACGATATTACAGTTAGTGGAGTATCAACTTCTGCAAGTTTGATGTTTACTGAAATTGCTGATCCATCGGATGACAACAATGCCCGTTATGTTGAAATTAAAAATGTATCGAGTAGTTCAATAAATTTTGATGTAAACACCTATTATATTTCACGTCAAATAGATGGTGATTCCTGGGAAGACTTTCAACTTACCGGCTCCTTATGTTCTGGGTGCGTGAGAACAGTAGGGTATAATAGTTCTAATTTTTCTAGTGCTTATGGAATCAGTCCTGATTGTACAAGCACTATAATTAATGGAGATGGAAATGATACTTATATTATTTATTCTGGAGGCGATCATAGTTCAGGTACTTGTGTAGATATTAATGGTCAGATTGGGCAAGATGGTGCAGGACAGAATTGGAATTATGCAGACAGTAGGGCGCTTAGAAGTAGTAAAGTAGGAGGTGGTACCTCCACATGGAATACTTCAGAATGGACCATTAACTCAGATATAATTTCAAACATGACTCCCGGAGCTTTAGAAAATGAATATCGGTTTTACAACTCTATTTGGCATCCAGACTTGTCTGTACCAAATAATTCTTCTGATGAACAAGATGTCGTTATTCAATCTGGTTCAGCTACTATTTCTACTTCATTTGATTGTTCGAATCTAAGTATCTATTCAAGTGCTACCCTAGAATTAAGCCAAGGGAAAGGCATAACTGTAGTAGAGGCTATACGCAATAATGGCCTAATAAAACTGAAATCAGATTCAATCTGTAGTGCTTCAATTATTGCAAATGGCGATTACTCTTTTAATTTACAATATGACTTGTTTGTTAGTGGAGGAGCTTCGGCTCCATGGCACCTCATTTCTTCACCAGTAATGAATCAAAGTGTCAATGATTTTGTAATAAGCTCTGATAATAATATTCAAACTTCGAATACGACTCAAAATTATGCTTTAGCAGTATTTAATACTTCTACAGATGTGTGGAATTATTACCACAATGGGTCAGGCGCAAGTCCTAATATTTCTGCTTCTGTAGCAGGTGATTTTGTAATGGGAAATGGATACGCTATGCTTCGCTCTGCATCAGGGGAAGTGTCTTTTAGTGGAGAGTATATGACAGAATCCCAAGCTATAGCCTTAAGCGCCGATAAGTGGAATTTAGTTGGAAATCCATACCCGAATTTTA
>Ga0209495_1000615_pt1 | contig 26984 bp, 27 predicted proteins | sample EN1Hudsemesocosm_FD_184629 | JGI IMG/M metagenome (GOLD analysis project Ga0209495, IMG submission 184629) | Methane-oxidizing microbial communities from mesocosms in the Hudson Canyon - EN1E Hudson Canyon (SPAdes) (version 2) | ecosystem: Environmental > Aquatic > Marine > Cold seeps | place... | reverse complement strand
ATAAAAACAGCATGGAGTTTTAATATGACTGAATCCCGACATTCTCATCGAGTCAACTTTAACTGCTTGGTTAAATTTGAAACCAGCGAATGCAGTCATGTTTGTGAACTTATTGATATCTCCCTACAAGGTGCATTAATTTGTGGCTGCTCTGGTGCAACTCCTGTACCTGGCACAGCATGTAAGGTTACAATTAGTCTTGATGATAATAATGAAGTGCAAATAATAATGCACGGCATAACTGCACGAAAAATAGAAAATCGTGTTGGAATTCATTGTGAATCCATCGATAGTGATAGTATGACGCACCTTCGTAAACTTATTGAATACAACCTAGGTGATGTTGAGTTGATAAATCGTGACTTTTCTTCATTAGTATCTGAACATTAGTTTTGTACAAAACTCGTTCAATTAACCACAATAAAGATCATTAAATGAAAATCAGTATCACTGTAGAAAACATCCGTTGTGGTGGCTGTGCCAATACAATCACTAAAAATCTAATGTCCTTAGATGGTGTCCAGGCCGTAGATGTAGCTATTGATGTACAGACTGTCACCATTGAAACTCAACACGAATCAATTCGTAGCGCCTGTGTAAGTGCGCTTCTATCAATGGGCTATCCAGAACAGGGTTCTGTCGAAGGTATCGCAGCATTGAAAGGTAAAGCAAAGTCAGTAGTGAGTTGTGCAATTGGTAAAGTGAGTTAAGCTGAATCAGCAGTTCCCTCAGTCAATTTAACGCACGCAGAAAAGGTCATGTCATAGATTTCACTTATCGTTGTCTCTGTTGGCCTCAAGTAGACCATTTTACCAATCGCCAATAGATCGGTTCGTCCCTGCCCGTCTTTATATAGTTTCTTTACTTTTTTCTCAAACTGAGCCCAGTTATCGCCCTCTGATTGTCGAATCGTTTGAATCTCGCGAGCAGTACCGGCTTGATAAGCACAACTCGTCATAGTTGACCGTTGAATTTCATCAGCATGCAAAGGAATGCTGCTGATCAGTAACGCTACAATAAGATTCATTTTATACTGCATAATACTGTCCTCATTGATTTAAGCATTGAGAGGCTTTAATCTTAGCCTTATACCAAAATCACGTCAATTGAGTGTGGAATGAAAACACTATTAGTTATTCTAACTTGTCTAGTACTTAGCATCATGGCTATGCTATTTGTTTTAGGCATGATGTCTAAACAAGGCAAAGCATTAGGCATCTTCGATGGTCGCCTACACCCTTGCTCTGACAAGCCAAATTGTGTGTGTAGCGAATATATTACTGATCGGGAACATTATCACTCCCCACTTCCTTTTCTTCTTAGGCAGCATCCACACCAGATTACCGTATTAAAAGAGATTATTTCAACAATGGGTGGCATTGTTCAACATCAACAAAGCATGTATATTTCAGCCACATTTTCATCACCCATTTTCGGTTTTGTTGATGATTTAGAAATAAGAATTGATGTAAAGAATAGTGTCATTCATATCAGGTCCGCCTCTCGTGTTGGCCATAGTGATTTAGGAATGAATCAGAAGCGCGTAGAATTACTGAAAAAACTATACCAAGAACAAATGGGGAATAAATAATGGCAAGAGCATGTGCACGACACATATTAGTGAAAACGAAAGAAGAAGCTGAAACAATAAAAAAACAATTGGCAAATGGTAAAGACTTTGGTCAACTCGCTAAAAAATACTCATTGTGCAAAGCGTCTGCAAAAAAAGGCGGTGAACTCGGAGAGTTTGGTCCAGGAAAAATGTTAAAGGCATTTGATAATGTTGTTTTTAAGAAGCCTGTATTGACGGTCCATGGTCCAGTTAAAACTAAATTTGGTTATCACCTAATTGAAACAATTTATAGATCTTAATTATATAATAATACATTTATATCAATAACTAATAGGAAGTTACTAATCTATAATATTACGATTAAAATGTATGCTTGATTTAAAAGTCAGCTTCTACCTGAAAATGCATTCGCTCTTTTGTTACAGGATGATTTAGTTCTAAACTTTCGGCATGAAGGTGTAATCGATTTGATTTTTGTCCATATAGATCATCACCAACAATAGCAGTATTTAAGCCTTTGATGTGCGCTGAATGCACACGTAATTGATGCGTCCTCCCCGTGATAGGATAAAAATATACTTTAGTCTTATTATCCTGTTGATCAATACGTTGCCACTTTGTTTTAGCTTCTTTACCGTATTGATAGCAAACCAGTTGTCTTGGGCGGTCATCTAGATCAACACGAAGTGGCAAATCGATAATTCCTTCATCCTCTGCTAAGACGCCATCTAATAGGGCAATGTAACGTTTGTTCACCGTGCGGTTTATAAACTGTTTTTGCAGCGTTTTATGCACATCCTTATTGAGCGCGATAACCATTAAGCCAGATGTAGACATATCAAGACGATGTACGATCAAAGGGCCTGTAGCTGAAGGAAAGCTTTGTTTTATGCGTAAGTAAACAGAATCTTCGATGTTTTTTCCTGGAACAGATAACATCTCAGCTGGTTTATTAATGATGAGCATAACCTCATCCTGATAAACAATATCAATGCTTTTACCTTCGGCTGGATTATTAAATAAAGGATTATCATCAACATCTATCCCCTCTAGCATATGACGTAATATGGGTTCACACTTCCCTAAGCAAGCCGCATAAAAATGTTGATGTTTGCGAATTTCTGACTTAGGTGATTGCCCCCACCAAAACTCAGCTATCGCGATTGGCTTCATACCTTGTTGAAAGGCATAGTGTAATAGCTTAGGAGCAGCACACTCCCCTGCTCCAGCAGGTGGGACTTGTTGAGGAGTGTCTTTAAAAATATCTCGCAAATTTTTATGAATACCCGATTGATTCAAGAATCTATAACTGTCGAATAATCGCTGTTGTAATGACTGTGAAAAGTCTTTTCGTTGATTTTTTAAGGTGGCAATTTCATCTGTTAAAGAATGGAGTCTATCTGCTGCTTGTTGTATTCGTTCATCCCAATAGAGTGTTAAGTCCCGCAGCTGATTTTTTTGTTTAATACTTTCTTTACTTAGAATCTCTTTAACGGTTAAGAAAGCATCTTTGCCCAATATGCCTTCAGCTATAGCACGGCGTTCTTTTCTATCTTTTCGTCCAATTATCATATTGGCACGGTGCTGTTGTATGTCCTCTGATGCAGAGGCTTCTTCAAGCGACACCATTTCTGCGTAGTCGGCAATGTCAGGATTACTTTCTAAATCTCTTATTTGCCTGCTTAATATGGCTAACTTATCGTGTCCTGTTCTAATGAAGCCACCTTCATCCAACATATCAAAAATAGGGGGGACAAAATTTGGCAAATGATTGCTATCAGCCACTTTTCCTGAAAATGCTGATAAATAGCCAATCTCACCATCTTTATTCTCTACTAATAAAACACCAAACATCTTGCCAATAGCCGCTTGTGTATCAGCTGTGATGCCAAAATCATGTTGCCAGTCTTGCTGTGTTAATAGGTGTTGTTGTAACTGTTTTACAGCCAATAAACATAAAGGGTGAGGCTCGTAATAAAATGGGAAAGTAAACCGTTTTGGCAAGTCATATGAATCTATAGATTCTTTAAATGAGGTAAAATGATTGTCTTGCTCAGGCATAGTCAGGTTTATTATTTAAAATGAGTTTAATTTGTTGAAAAAAGTATTAGTAATCGGCTATGTATGGCCAGAGCCAAATTCATCTGCTGCTGGTAGTCATATGATGTCAATTTTACGCCAATTTAGACAACAAGGCTGGCAAGTTGAGTTTACAACACCGTCACAGCCCACTGAACACATGATTGACTTATCCAGCGAAGGAATCTCAAGCCAAAGCATTGTCCTAAACTGCGACAGCTTTGATCATTATATTTCTGATTATAAACCAGATATCGTACTGTTTGACCGGTTTATGATGGAAGAACAGTTTGCTTGGCGAGTTGAGAAAAATTGTCCTAATGCCCTTAAAATATTAGATACTGAAGACTTACAATGCTTACGCCATGCACGACATCAAGCACATAAAGCTGACCGTGACATGACACAACAAGACTTGTTTGGTGACATTGCTAAACGTGAAATTGCTGCAATATTACGTTGTGACCTTTCCTTAATTATCTCAAGTTTTGAAATGGACTTGTTGGTGAATACATTTAAGGTCGATCCTAGCCTTCTACATCACTTACCCTTTATGGTTGAATTAGACAATCTTCCAGTCAACACATTACCTTTTAGTGATAGAAAGCATTTCATGACAATTGGTAATTTTCGACATGCGCCTAACTGGGACGTTGTACTCTATTTACAGCAGCTATGGCCTTTAATTCGCAAGCAACTACCTGATGCCGAACTACACATATATGGTTCTTACCCGCCGCCGAAGGCTACAGCATTAAACAATCCTAAAACTGGTTTCCTTATTAAAGGCTGGGCTGAGAATGCTTTTACTGTAATGGAACAATCTCGTCTATGCCTAGCACCCATTCGTTTTGGTGCTGGTATTAAGGGTAAGTTATTAGATGCTATGATAATGCAAACACCAAGCATTACTACATCACTCGGTAGTGAAGGTATGCATCAAGAAGAGCTCTGGCCTGGTGCTATCGCTGATGATATTAATGAGTTTGTAAATGCAGCTGTGCAGCTTTATAACGATGAGTCATCATGGCTTGATGTACAACAACATGCATTGACACTATTAAAGTCACGCTATGATGCTAAGGTTCTATCAGAAAAGCTAGTCTCGCGAATACTAGAAGTAGAACAAGATTTAGTGACACATCGTTTAAATAATTTCACAGGGAGTATGCTGAAACATCACTCCATGATGAGTACTAAATATATGTCCCAATGGATAGCAGAAAAAAACGCGAATACATCACAAAGCAATTCAGATTGATATCTTATATAATCTGAAATGAGTAACAGGTCTAGTTTAACAATTTAGTTTGTATGGTACCTTCTATCTATGGATATAAAGTCACCCTGCACACGGAGTTGTTGCCTAGATACAAACGATGTTTGTGTCGGCTGTTTTCGTCATCTTGATGAAATTATGCAATGGAGTAAAGCAGCGACCTCCTATGAGCAGAAGCAACAAATACTCCTTAATGCTAATGCACGAAAAACAACACGGAAAACGTATTCTAAATAAACTCTTGTGAAATTACTTTATACCAATGAAAACCGCTATGTGGTGCACAATATACAAAATATTGTCGAAAATGCGGGCATCACAATCATGCTGAAAAATGAGTTTGCTGCTGGAGCCGCTGGAGATTTAGTGCCTCATGAAACATGGCTTGAACTGTGGGTAGTCGAAGATGATGATTTTGATAAGGCCAAGAAACTTATTGACTCATCCTTTAGCAAACACACTGATCCTAGTTGGACATGCTCACAGTGTAATGAGAAAAACGATGCTTCGTTTGATTTTTGCTGGAACTGCCAATCGAGTAATGATACGAAGTTATAATTAAAGTACCTCTGTGATCTAGGTGATCACAGAGGGCTACGATTACAATTTCTTATTTATTTTTTGACTGCATTGATCTCTGCTTCAGCATTATCAAAGCCTAGTTTATAACCTAATGATACATGATGGAAACGACCACTAGTGTAATCATCATGGATAGCAAAACCAAAGTTATAAAGCTTATCAAAATCTAACGCAATATCACCTTCTTTCTCAGAATTAAGTTTTCGTTTTAACTCAATAACCCACACACCATTTTCTAAACTAGAACTAAATAGAACCTCTGCACCACCGCTCATAATGCGATCAGCTAAGACATAACCATTTTCTGATTCTTGAGTTCCCGCTTTATAGCGAATGAGATCCATATAGCGACCTGCATCAAGTTCTTCTTGAATCTCTTCAGGTGTTTTTAGTTTATCCCAACCACCACGTTTTTTACCACGGCGACCTTTAACTTCAACTTTTGTTCGACTTTCAGTTAGATATTTTCTAATACCCTGCTGCATATCAACTTGATCTTTTTGATCGTAAGCATCAATGTCTTCTTGTGCTGGTGCATCAGGCATATCTTTAGCATCATGATGACATGTTCCCCAACAGCCAGCTCGCCCTGAATACATCACGCTACCGGTGAAGTCTTCATCCTCTTGTTGAATATCATCACTAAACATCATGGCGATTTTAACCTGATTGTCAGGATCCATTTTACCACCTTCTACAAACGGTGAAGGAGTATGCGCTGTATCTTGCCATTCATAGCGCATATACAAATACTCATCATCATGAGCAGCCTTAACACTAACAGCTATACTGCCACGTTTATCGGGAGTAACTTGTTCCTCAAGTCTTTCACCTGTGACAATTTTAAGCCCCATATCAGCAGTTTCTTTATCATGACATTCAACGCAGCGATCACCGGCTTTGAAAGGTAATTTCCCACCATGTTCACTCCCCTTGAAAATCCATTCCATAGAAGACTGTCCAGGGTAAAACAATGTAACTTCTCTAGCAGGAGCACTAGTCCAGTTAACGCCATATGCGCTTGTAGCGCTTGCTGTAGAAGTACTTCCACCGGTAGCAGCAGATGCTTCTTTTTCAACTTTTTCTTTAGGTGGATTATTTTTTAAATCAAGTAGCTTTTGTTGCTTATCATTAACAGGAGGTCTTAATGTCGCATCTGGTTTTGCAAAAGCTGGATTAGGTGCAGATAATTTCTCTAATTCCTCTTCATCCATCAATTGGTGAACAGGTTTATGTGCAATCCCCTTATGACAATCAATACATGTATTACCATTTTGTAAGGCATTTGTATGTTGCTTAACTGCTCTTGGCTTTTGGTAGGCAATACTCATTGATTCAAAGTCATGGCAATTTCGACACTCTCGTGAATCATTCGCCTTCATTCTTTTCCATTCATTTTGTGCTAACTGCAAACGGTGGTTATCAAACTTTTCTGGCGTGTCTATAGTGCCTAACATTTTATGCAAGATCTCTTTAGATGCCTGTATTTTCCTTACCATTTTATGTGTCCACTCTTTCGGCACATGGCAGTCAGGACAAGTTGCTCTTACACCAGAGCGATTCGCATAGTGAATTGTCTTTTTATATTCTTCAAAAACATTCTCTTCCATCTCGTGGCAAGAGATACAAAACTCTTCCTTATTAGTTGCATCCATAGCAGTATTAAAACCGCCCCAGAAAATAATGCCGATAACAATGAAAACTATTGCAGCGCCAATACTCGCGCCCATAAACAGTTTGCGTTTAAAAAAACCATGATAATTCGTCATTATTATCTACCCTAAATTAAGTGCTGAAACTAAAATATTCTGTGACTAAAAGTAAAAAAAGCGAGTATATCTCTATACTCGCTTATCTTAACTTACATATAAGTCATTATAACTTATGTTTTATGGTGAACACGGTTATAAACATTAAACTTACCTGTTGGTGTAGTCAAACCTTTAATGCGGTCAACCTCTTCTAGCGTTTTAGCATCATAGATTACGATTTCACCTGTTGGATTTTTTGAATCCGAACGGTTCCAAACAGAAACCCATACTTCGGTTCCACCCTTGTTGAATTCCATGTGAAGTGCCGCTTTACCTTTTTCTTCAGTAACACGGATTGTTTTAACAATTTCACCTGTTTCTTTACTGATAACTTGTACGCTTTGCTGTACTTCTTCTTCTGGATGTTTCAATTGATCCGCCCAGTAGTAATCAGAGTTCTCATGAGTACGGATAAATGCGCCGGCTCCATCTGTTTCAACTGCGTAACACAGTTTCCATGCTTGATCAGGATGTCCAGCAGGATCATTACCCCAAACAGAAACTAGACCTTCACCTAAGTGAGTCGTACCTCCAACTGGGCCACATTTAGGATCAATCCAGTTTGCACCAGGTCCTGGATGCGGGAGTTTTGCGACATCAATTATAGCTTCTAAAGAGCCACCATCTTTAGTGTCAATAACAACCATTTGATTTGAGGCATTGGCAGCAATTTGGAAATAACGACCAGTAGGATCATAGAAACCATCATGTAAGAATTTAGATGTATTAATCTGTTTAATATCGAATGCTTCAAGATCTTTATAGCCTACTTGCCACATTTGGCCTAACTCTTTAGTCGCAAGTAAGAAAGAAGATTCATTTGGATTCGTGTAAATTGCAGCAACGCGTGATTCTTCAACATAGTCACCATCAACGTTCACACCGCGAGTGGAAACAACTTTAACGGGCATCATCGTCTCTGCATCAGTAATTACAAAGTGTGGTGGCCAGTAACCACCTGCAATAACGTATTTACCATCACCAGAAACAGCTACGTCACGAGCATCATAAGCAATTTGTGTTTCAGCTAATAACATCTTGTCAGGCGTTTGCCATAAATCGTATTTATTCAGCTTGCCATCACGACCGATTGAATACCAAAAGCGGCCAGCAACATCATCAGATTTATCGACATTGTGGTGCTCTTGGCCTTTAAGAACATGTACTGCATAACCGGCGTCAAGATGTGCAAAGATCTCATGCGTATCACCATCAATAATGGCTACTTTACCGGCATCACGTTCGATAACAACAAAGAAGTTTTCCCAATTACGATCATGCTGAGGTTCGGTAGCATAATCTTTAGGATCCATGTAAACCTTAGTACGTGACTGCATTAATTCAAGAGACATTTCAGGTGGAACAGGTGGCTCTAACTGAATATAAGTTGCCATCATTTTGATTTCTTCTTTAGAGAAGATATCATTAAAGTTATTCATGCCACCTTCGGTACCATAAGTCAGAATTTTCTCAAGGCGTTTCTGACCTTTCTTTATGGTGTTGATAGGCTCAAGGTTCTTACCTGTAGCACCTTTTCTCAAGACACCATGGCAACCCGCACAACGTTGAAAGTACAGTGTTTTTGCGTGTTGAAAATCAGCATCGGATAATGAAATCTCTGCCTCATCAGCAACTGATATAGGTGCATATGCAGAAATGGCCAGGCCAATTGCAGCACTTAGTGTTAGGAACCGTTTTTTCATGTTAACTCTCCACTTTTCATTTTTAAAATAATTATAATACAAGAACCTGAATATTAGTAGTTTAGGATAGACCAATGTTTGACTACCGTAATTGATTTAGATCAAGTAGCTACCACTTGTGGCTAAAACTCAATGAAATATTACGCTCCGGTCTAGTTAAAGACTGAATAACAGAATCATATTGATCACTCGTTAAGTTCATAACATCTTGCCAACGCCAATATTCTTTATTGGTCAAATTAAAGACACCAAACCGAAGATCACTGTTCTTTGTGATCTGATAATGTGCCAACAAATCAAAGATGGCTGAGCCCGCCGGTTTAATAAATTCATTATCTCCCTTAACTTTTGAGTCATCAACCCGTGTTTTGGCTTTTGTTAATGTATTAATCAAATTAAGTTGCCATTTTTTATCTGAACTCTGCCAGCCAAGATTAATAATGGCTTGAGCAGGAGCTATAGAATTAATTGGCTGGTCGGTATCTAAATCATTACCTTCTGTCACGGCTAAATTAGTCGCTAATGTCCATCCAGATAAACTTTCAGACCAACGCTGTAATCCTATTTGATAACTTAATTCAGCCCCATAAATTTCAGCATTGGTTAAATTTCGTGATTGAAATGAAAGTTTAGTAAGAGTCGGATCTGTTGTATCTGTCGCAACTAAATCTCTCGAAAGAATAAAATCCTTATATCGAGTATAAAATAAAGAAACACTCATATGTTGACCAGCTTTCCCCTGTCTGAAGCCTATTTCAAAACCATCTGATGTCTCAGACTTCAGATCTGGATTGGGTATCGCTTGCACCTGTGTATCAGGAAATGGACCTCTGCCAGGATGCAACTGATTAAGAGCAATATTAGCATCCTCAAAAGGTGCCGCTCGGAATCCTCTGACATACTGAGCATAGGCACTGACATTATTTTCAAAATGCCTTAAGACTCCAAATTTAGGTGAAAAAGCCGTTTCAGTGATTGAAGCTATATCAGTTGTTGGATTATCCTCTTCATAGATACTATCTGATTGAGGCATAAGATGATAATAATCAAAACGTAAGGCAGGCACTAAGGTCCATTGTTGATTTAGCTGAATTTCATCTTGTACAAAAAGACCAAATTTTACTGTTTTAGATTTGGGGAAATCTCGCACAGGAAAAGCTTCGCCTGAAATCACCTTATTCACTACACCTGATGTTATCTCTGTAGTATCACGAAGTTCTTTGGATTTTGTTTGGTTAAATTCAAATCCTGTAACAAGGTTATGAATCCCCAATTGAGCAAAAGAGTTAAACTCCAGTCCCCATAATGTTTGCTCATAATCAAATTGTTTATTTCTTTGAAGATCCCCAGATTTAATTTGAATTGAATCCTGTTGCGTGTCATTATTTAAATAATAAACACGAAATATATTTTCATCAAAGAAGGCTAAATCAGAGTTAAACTCATACTCCAAGCTGACACGCTCTGAATCATTACTGTCACTTCCGCTCAGATGTATTGTTGAACCAAAAGTTCGACCTGTACCTAATAAGCCATTACTTTCAGACTCATTGTCTGCTTGAGAATGATTAACCGTTAAAGTCAATAAATCATCTGGTGTCAGTGCCATTGTTACTTTGGCAAAAAAAGTATCGGAATTCCAATCTAATTTATCCTGTTTGGTGTCGACAAAATGATCATTATTAATTCCTTTGCCTTGTCGATGTGTCATTGATACTAGCGCCCCTACAGTATCACCCTGCCACGCAGCAATTCCCGTTGCTACTTGACTACGATTTTTACCTTCATAACCCACACGTAGTTTATAAAAGTCATCACTCTTGGTTTGGGATACTAAGTCACTAGGGTCCCAAGTTTCAAAAGCTACAACACCACCAATCGCATCACTACCATATAAAGTTGAAGCGGGACCTTGCAGGATTTCAACTTGTTTAACCAAATCAAGTTCTGGCAATAATTTTCCACTATTACCAAAATGCCCCACATTGAATTGTTCTGTTGAAGGACTTCCATCTATCCTTACTGCTACACGATCTCCTCCTATACCTCTAATATTGATCGATGTGGATTGAAATCGACTTCCTGCAGATTCCATTTTTATATTTGGTTGATAACGTAATAAACCATCCAAATTCTCTGCCTGATTGTTCGCAATATCATTGGCTGAAAAGCTAACAATAGAACCAACCACATCCTGTATCGGCCTAGGTGATTTATTAGCAACCACAACCATATGAGACATTTCAATGCTATCTTCAGGTTTCTCTTCGGCGATGGCAGCACTAATGGATAATGTGAGTAAGGATATTACAGCAGGAGTTAATCGAAGCTTTGTCATTGTTGCCCTTGGTATCTAAATATACTATTTGTGATAGTATGCATTATTTGTCATATTTTCACATTGACCTAGGTCATTTTAAACGTAATATCTATTTTGTTAATCGTAGGTAAAGTTGGGGTAATTTTGCAGGTAATTCTTCTGCATTTTTGATCAAAACAAAGGCGTTCTTACCAAATAAATAGGGTAAATAATCTTCTGCCTTTTCATCAATTGTAACGCAGAAGGGTTGCAAGCCTTTCTTCTCGGCTTCAAGTATTGCTTGGCGCGTATCTTCAATACCATATCGACCTTCGTATTTATCAAGATCATTTGGTTTACCATCCGTGATAATTAACAATAATTTCTGACTCGTCGCTTCTTGTTCTAGAATATTACTCGCATGACGTATAGCAGCACCCATACGAGTATAGTAACCGGGCCTAATCGCATCAATATGTCCACGTATATCATCATTATAATTATCGCCAAACCCTTTGATATTATAAAATCGAACATGACTTCTATTGCGTGACGAAAAGCCATGTAAGGCAAATCTGTCACCCGTTACACTTAATGCTTCTGAAAATAGATATAAGGCGTCACGAATAACATCAACAACTCTCGAGGTGTTGTTAATATGTGCATCTGTCGATAACGATAAGTCTGCTAGCAACAAACATGATAAATCACGTGTTTCATTTCGTAGGTCTCGATAGACCGGCGTATCACTATTCACGTGACCATGTTTTCTATCTGTAAGAAAGTTAATATAACTTTCTAAATCTAATTCAGAACCTTCGCTTTGGCGGTTTAACCATTGACGCTGAGGTCGCAGAATCTCAAATTGGCGACGTATTCTTCGTGCTTGAGATTTGAGTCTTAGAGGGAGCTCTACCGCTTCGGTATCACGTGAAGTCATGGGTATTATTCGACAGTGATCTTTTTGTAATAGTTGTTTTTTATAGTCCCATTCTTCAATAGGAATTCCTTCTCCCAATACAATGTCATCATATTGACTAGCGGGTAAATCAAGATCGAGTTTGATTTTACTTGATGTCGTTTCGCTATCCTGTGCAACGGTAATATTGTCCATATCCTCTGCGGTTTTCATCGCATCGTCATCGTCATCTTCAGTGCTGGTTCTATCTACCTTGCTGTACTCACCCCAACTCCAAAGACTCTCAAGCCGAAAACTCATTAGACCATCACTACCTTCAGGCATATCCGTTCTGTTAGCAGACTTTCGTTTACTTTGTTTTTTTTGCTCTTTTTTATTTTGTGCGGCTTCAGGCAAATCAGGATCATTCACAGCAAGTGTACTATCAAACTCCATTAGTGGTGGAGATGGATGTAACCATAATGATACCGGTTGAGGCGGACGTTTAGCATAATCCAACTTTACCGTTAATGCCATATCAAGCAATGCATTACGAATAGCGTGCTCTTGTTTTGCTTCACGTTCTGGTAAGTCATCTGGATGAGGTCGTTGCTCGATATGTGCTTTAACAAGCGCATGGTAACGATTTTTCAAGCCGGGCCAGATCTTTAATGTTTTAGCTGTTCGTGTTTGATTGCGTTGAATCCAATCGCCTTGTTCAACATCTATTACAGATAAGGCTGTTAGCCATAAGTACAAATCTTTATTCAATTGCTTGTCTGGAAACAATGCAATGCTTGACGGTAGCCTTAATGTTTCTTCATCGCGCCATGCATATTGGGTGGTTTTACCCGTTCCCGCAATACGTTGCAAAATAGTTCGTTTTGCATACACATCGGAATCCGTTGCACTTTCAACATGCAAACCGCCTTCGCCACCTAATGCTCGAAAGAAAATTCCTGCTGTAACACGCATATCATCTAAATAAACAATGGATTCTGGATAATGAGTGACAGCTTTATTGGTGATGAACCGATGCCATGTGGAGCCGACTAATTCTTCTAACATAACTCAGATTAGACCCAATTAGGCGGTAGCCAAAACATCATCACAAAGCAAAAAATCACTAAAGCTATAAACCAGCGAATAAATGTTCGGTGTCGTTGTTCTGCATGATGTGGTGGTAATGGAATTCCACAACTTTCACACTGTGTATCACCTGACTTGACGTCACTACCACAATGACTACATTTTGCCATTACGACAGCTGACCGATCAAAGGATAACTAAATTCTTCACCTTTTATCGCTCGTGTAAAAGCCATAATACCTGCTGCTAAAAATAAAGGCACAATTAGCATATAGTAGACTTCCAAGCCAAATAATGCCTTCAGCGAATGATAGCCATCCGTCAATAAGATAAAAACATTAATCGATAGGAAGGTTATGGTACTGAGGCTACTGGCAATCAATGCTTGGCCTAAATGTTTTTTTCCCACAACGGATGTTGACTTATAACGTAAAAAGTATAGCACCCATAATGCAATATAAAAGACGCCCACAAATAGTAAATTACCAATGAAGAAGGCTTCTGAAAATGCAGCAGTATTGTCTTTAGAAAGTTCAGTCATAAGGTTAGGCTCCTAGCTTTGCTTTAACAACTTCCATTAATGCCTCAACCGTTTCCTCATCATCACTAAGTGGTTCAATGATTGCGGCACGACAGGCTTCAATTGGGTCAAGACCGGACTTAATTAATGTTGCCGCGTAAACAAGTAGACGTGTTGATGCTGACTCTTCTAAGTCATGATCTTTCAATACTCTTAATGAATGTGCTAACTCAATTAGCTGCGTTGATGTTGTTGAATCAATACTCGTTTCTGTCTGAACAATCTTACTTTCAGTATCCATATCAGGATAATCAAAACGCATTGAAACAAAGCGCTGACGTGTTGATGGTTTCATCCCTTTTAATAAATTCTGGTAACCAGGATTGTACGATACAACAAGCATGAACTCTGGTGGTGCTTTCAACACCTCACCTGTGCGTTCGATCGGTAAAATACGACGATCATCAGATAGTGGATGTAGTACAACTGTAGTATCTTTTCGTGCTTCTACCACTTCATCAAGATAACAAATCGCACCTTCACGAACAGCTTTGGCTAATGGTCCATCATGCCAGTACGTTTCACCATCACCTATCAAGTGTCGACCAACAAGATCTGCTGCAGTGAGATCATCATGACATGCAATCGTATATAAAGGTCGACCTAATTTAGCTGCCATATGCTCGATAAAACGCGTTTTACCACAACCTGTAGGCCCTTTAATCAATAAAGGCAATTGATTGTTGTATGCATGTTCAAACAGTTCAACCTCATTTTTCTGATCTTGGTAATAAGGCATGTCATTTGTTTTTTCGATCATTTTTAGTCCTGTTTATCTGGTGTTGAATGAGGGTCAAAGCCATTCATTACCGCGAAATGTGCTGTAATCATGTCCATCGAGTTTACATGATTATCAAACCATGTAGGCCATGAAGTAAATACGTAGTCTATTAATATATCAATCTCATCATCCACTCGCCATGATTGAATGATCGATGTCATATCATTTAACACCCTTTCATGTTCTGTTGAATGTACCGAATACATTGGGAATTGAGTTTCAATCATCAACTCATTCTCGCGTGCAAAGTGTGCTTGCGTATGAGCTAACCATTCATCCAACATACAGTTCAATGCCTGCTTTTTCTCTAATGAGGGTATATCAGCTTCATCATAGTCAGTAATAAGGTCACCTAATTTTTCAATGAGCTCAATTTCTTCAAAGTGAGTGCTATTCATAAAATCAAGTGCAACATGGGGTATCGTCCCCGCATTTAAAACAATCTTATTTATTACAGTCATCTTAATCGTCCTTTAAATACTAATCATATAAGTAATTGCTATGGCAATACATACTGTCCATAACCAGCCGTACATAATTACTCTCCATAATAGGGATACCTCTTTCAACTCCATAAAGTCTCGAATAATCAGGCCGCCTTTTAATACTGCTGTTAACAGTAAAAAGAAAACGACAACAATACCGCCATAGCCCAATTTACCAAGGGCGTAGGTCGATAGTGTTAACACAACCATTAAAAGCCAAATTGTATGAATGTTATAAGGTATTTTCATCGCATGATGTACACAAGAGGGAATAATACAATCCAAACCAAATCAACCATATGCCAATACGATGCGCCTGTTTCTACACCAATATGATCGTGAGCACTATATGCTCCTCGCTGTGCTTTTATGGCCACTGCAAATAAAATAACCATACCTAGAATGACATGTAAAAAGTGAAACATCGTCAGCGATAGATAAAACATGTAAAAGGTATTGGTACTTAAGCTAATACCTTCTGAAAACTTATCTGCATACTCTATTGATTTTAGAACGAGAAACCCTAAGCCACCACCCAATGCAGCATAAAGCCAATATATGCACTGCTTCACTTTATTCAATTTAATTGCATGAACGGCGCGCACTACAAAATAACTAGAGGTAATGAGTAATAGTGTGTTTGCTGCACCTAGCTCACGGTTAAGTGTTAACTGATAGTGGTTGAACATTTCAATGTTTTGTACTCTCATGACTGCATAAGCAATGAAAAAAATACCGAAGACTAATAACTCCATAAAGATGAAAAACCAAATAGCCAAGTCACCTGGTAGCAATTTAACTTCTGTATCGAAAGTTTCTGTAGTCACGTTAATCTTGTTTAATCTAATGGAGCTCTATTTTGACGCCTTTTAGTTACAACGTCCTTGATCCAAGTCATTTAGATAAGAATGATTTGGTCAATTTTTTCCCTGTCCATGATCTCACCATTGTCCATGTAGCAAAAAGAATAAAGAGTGCATGAACAAAGACGAAGTAAGAAATGACATATACCCAAGTCCATGGTGAATCAAACCCACCTAGAATGATCATTAAAGCAGTTACAAGCAATAACGCTACAGCAGCAACAAGGTTAGTTTTTATTCCTAAAACAACATAATAGCGATCAATACTGTTCTTGCTTGTCTTCTTATAACTAAGGAGAAGCAAAATAAATCCAATCAGTGGTAAAGCTGTTAGGTTAAGCAATGAAAAAAGTGACGATGTGGCTGCCCGATTTAACTGATTTTCATCTGTAGTCATTTTTATTCTCCCCCAAAAAAATATACCGCCGAAAGGCGGTATATTTAACGTGCTAAATGTTCACCTTAATTCAAATGATACTGAAATAAGATGCTCAGTGACGCCCTATTCTACATCTGCAACCTCTTCGCCCTTGGCAAAGAAACTATAAATGTATAGGAATAAACCATATAGGAATGACAAGCCAGCAACTTCACGTGCCCAGTAGAAGTGTGCAAGTCTATCTTGAACAACCATAAATGGAAGTGGATCAGCAGAATAACGTTGCAAGTAAACTTGCATAATGCCGGCAGCAGTCAATAGTAATGTAATAAATACCATTGAAATAGTCATAATCCAGAACGATCTGATTTCATGTTTTTGAGCATTTGCATTAGCTGCTTTCTGTCCACGCATTAACGGCATAGAGTAAGAAATCATTGTTAACACAACCATTACATAAGCACCATAAAATGCCATATGTCCATGAGCGGCAGTTATCTGCGTTCCATGAGTATAGAAGTTAACTGGAGCTAATGTATGTAAGAAACCCCATACGCCAGCACCTAAGAATGCCATAACTGCAGTACCAAGCGCCCATAAAACAGCGGCCTTATTAGGATGGTCACGACGTCGTTTGTTCACAACATTGAAAGCAAACAATGTCATCATAAAGAATGGAATTGGTTCTAATGCTGAGAAGATGGAGCCCAGCCATTGCCAATAATCGGGAGTACCTATCCAAAAGAAATGATGTCCTGTACCGACCAAACCTGAAATTAGTGCCATTGCAATAATGATATACAACCACTTTTCAATTACTTCACGATCAACACCCGTCACTTTGATTAATACATAAGCTAATATTGATGCCATGATTAATTCCCAAACACCTTCTACCCATAGGTGTACAACAAACCACCAGAAGTATTTATCTAGTACTAAGTTATCAGGGTTATAGAATGAGAATAAGAAGAAAACAGCTAAACCAACTAAGCCAGTTAGCAATACGACATTTATAACAGTTTTACGACCTTGAAGAACCGTCATACCGATATTAAAAATAAAGGCTAATGCAACTATCACGATCCCTATTTTAGTAATCGTCGGCTGCTCTAAGAATTCCCGTCCCATGGTTGGCAACAAGTCATTCATAGTCAGTTCAGCTAAACGCGCATAAGGCACTAATAAATAGCCCAAAATAGTTAATGCACCAGCAGCAAGGAATATCCAGAACATGACCTTCGCTAATAGTGGTGAAAATAACTCACGCTCTGCTTCTTCAGGAACGAGGAAGTATGCCGACCCCATAAAACCAAATAACAACCAAACTATCAATAGATTTGTATGCACCATTCGAGCAACATTAAATGGAATTTCAGGGAATAAAAAATCTCCCATCACATACTGCAAACCCATGGTGACACCAAAGAGGATTTGCCCAACAAAAAGTGCAATTGCGGCTATAAAATATAGCTTGGCAATGCCTTGTGATTCATATTTCATAAGTACCTACCCCTTAACCTTGAATGTTTGGTGGCCAGTCTCTGGCAACTTTAATACCATCAACATATTTCAAAAACTGAGCAAGCTCTTCTAATTCTTTATCAGACAAATTAAATTGAGGCATGCTACGACGACCTTCAACACCGTCGACAGGGCGATATTTAATAAAAGCTTTAATCGCTTCAGTACTTTCACCAAAGCGGGTATAAACATTAGCAAGTTCTGGTGCAAAGTAAGCACCTTCACCTAATAAGGTGTGACAACCAATACAGTTATTGACTTCCCACAGTCGCTTACCTTCAGCGACTTGCTCTGTTAGGTTTTCTCTATTATCGGTGGCAGGCAGCCGTTCAACTGTATCAACAGTTAAACCAATAAGTACTAGGAAGAAAAAGACCGCTCCCCCATAGTAAATATTGCGGGCCATGCCCTTGGTAAAGGTTTCTCTCATCACACATCTCCTAAGTTTACGAATTCGCAGCTAAAGTATATCAGTGACAAGACTGAATTTACATTGACATATATCAAGTGTTATTTAATTAGTGAGCAATTTACTTTTAGCTACGTTTCTAGTGAAATTAACCGACGTAGTTTTTCAACATCAATTAATTCAATTTGAGTACCATCCAAATGAATTAGCCCTTGTTTAGCCAAGTCTTTAAGTGTCCGAGATAAGGTCTCAGGTTTAATTGACAGGCGTGATGCAATCACATGCTTTGGTGCAACGAGTGTAACACCTGTCCGATCATATTGGTCTTCAGAAATATGACTTAGTAAATAATCCACCAAACGAAAGGTAGCATTATGTAACGTTAAACGATCAACCTCATTAACCATCCAGTGAAGCCTTTGACTTAACTTTCCAAGTAAGTTGCGACATAAGTCATGTGATGTATTCAGTAATTTCAAATAGGTTTCAGCATTTATTGCCACGACAATTGATGGTGATACTGTCAGTGCTGACACGGGATAACGAGAGCCCCCTAGGAATAAAACAGCTTCGGCAAACGTTTGTCCTGGTCGAATAATTTCTATAACCTTTTCATCACCATTTGGGGCTAAACGTTGTAACTTAATTCCTCCTGAAATAAGTAGATAAATAGCACTTAACTCACTACCTTGTTCAAACAGAACGGTATTTTCAGAGAGCTGTTTTGCATGTGACGTTTTCACAACATCGTCAAAATCATCACCTTCAAGTGGCTGAAGTAAAACACAACGACGCATTGTGTTTAATATATATTCATTTAACTCAATTGTTTCAATTTTTGCATTTTTCATTAGTTCTTTACCACATACTAAAGGTTTGTATCTCGTTCTAAGGAATATATTATCCTATTCCCCGACTAATTCATCAGCTTTATAAAACGCACCATCAGCGCCGAGGCTTGCAACAAGCTTTGGTAATATTGTCGACATTTTATCCATCAATGTCCAAGGTGGATTAATGATAATCATCCCACTGGCTGACATGCCTGTACCAAACTGATCTTGTCTTATTCCTAGCTCAAAACGTTGTATCTTTTTAATGCCACTTCTAATGAATTTTCTCTCTAATTGATCAATGTTTTTTCGATCTACAACAGGGTACCAAAGAGCATAAGTACCTGTAGGGAATTTTTTATAAGCCTCATCCAGCACAGTAAATACCTTGCCATAATCCGTCTTTATTTCATATGAAGGATCAATCAAAACAAGTCCACGGCGTGACACAGGAGGTAATAATGATAATAGTCCCTTAAAACCGTCATCGCGCATCACTCTAACGTTTCGAGTTTTAGCTGTGTTTTTTAATAACAGCTCAGCATCTTTAGGGTGCAGTTCATATAGCCATGCGCGATCTTTTTTTCGTAGAAAATCTATCGCAATTAAAGGAGAACCTGGATACAGATGCTGTTGACCTGATGAGTTATGTTTAGCTAAAGTATCAAAATATGTGACTAATTCAGGCCATTCTTCTGAACTTAACTTTGCAATACCTTGACTATATTCTTGCAATTTTGTGGCATGTTCACTGTGTAAATTATATAAGCCTGCACCTGCATGGGTATCAATATAATCAAATGCACTATCTTTTTTGCATAGATGTTCGAGTATCTCGATAAGAATTATATGCTTAAGAACATCTGCATGATTTCCAGCATGGAATGAATGGCGGTAGCTTAGCAATGAGATATCCTACTGTGGTTGAAGAACTGGTGTGTATTATATAACCTGAACTCGGGATAAGGATAGTCAACAAGACGAGAAGTTACAATGGCTTACAAATATTTAATTTATTAGAAAAAACAAAACAATCTTAATTATATTGCCAGTGCCTTAATTTTAGTGGGTATCAAGGCAAGTTTACGTCGCAATAGCGTGCTATTGGAAGTAAATCTAACGCGGAAAGCCGCTAAAATGAAGGTGCTGGAGGCTTTACTTATCGCGAGTTCAGGTTATATAGCTTCAACTGGAGAGTTGGGGGAAATCTTGGGCATGTTCAGATATCCATTTCATTGCAGCCTCTTCACTCGTCAGCTCTACACCACTATCTGTTTTCACCTGACTGCGATAGCTTTCTATATGACATACCTGTTCAACCATTCTGACAGCATAGATTACTGACTCTTGCTGAAAAGCAACACCCACTAGGAAGCCTGAATCATCTTCTTTACACCAACGAACGATCCCTTTGGCATCAAACTCTGGATTGCAAATAGCAATGATAATTTGGATTTGTTCGCCAGCATCAATGTGATGACTACTCGCAAAGCATAATCCACCTGTTCCTACATCTTTGACAAGAATTTTTTCTGCAGAACCTGCTAGATTAAATTCAATAGGAATACTTGTGGGGTGGCGAATAAATTGACGTGATGTAGTTAGCATCAATCAACACTAACACAGATTGGATAATTCTTTTAAAAATGTGATGAAGTTCACATTGTATTATATTGATATAATTTTAGATTACTGGTGGTGGTGCTTCCGAGACTGCATTTCGACCTTTTCGTTTCGACATATACAAGGCCCGATCTGCACGCTGTAAAAAACTTTCAGCTCCTTCAGATGGGAAATACCTAGCCACACCAAAAGACATTGTTATAGCACCTAATGGCTCTCTATTGTCACGGCGTTGTATACGTTTCGCGGCAATTTCCACTCGTATTCCTTCTGCGACTCTCATTGCATTATCTAAACTTGTATTGAGTAAGATAATCGCAAATTCTTCACCACCGTAACGTGCAACTAAGTCACGGCCTTTTACAGCACCTTTTAAGCTGTTGGCAATGACTTTTAAGACTTGATCACCAACTAGGTGACCATGTGTATCATTGACTTTCTTAAATAGGTCAAGATCACAGAAAATCATGCTCACTTCAATACCACTTGTGTCCGCATCTACAGCGGCTTTTTCTAAGACGGTATCAAACGCTTTTCTATTTGCTAACTTTGTTAATGTATCAGTTTTTGCTTCACGCTTAGCTTGATCAAGATCTTTTTTCATATCTTGCATTTCACTTATTGTTGAACTTAAGCGTTCTGACAATAAGTCACTCGTTGACATCGCCATTCTGGCTTCGCTAAGCACTTCTTCTGTAACCGCATGAATTTCATCACGAGTCATATCAGGCTGTAACTTATCAATCACACTTAATAAGTGCTCAGAGCTCGTCTTCGATGACGAAGCACTACTACCGACAAAACTAAGTACTTCAGATAAAATACGTTTAAGATCTTGGCGCATTTCAAGTATTGTGGCCTGATCTTTTTCTCGGTCAAAGAAACGTTGATATAAATCTCTGCTTTCTTGATCAGTCAAAGTACCTGTATCATCAATATGATCATCAACAGCATCCTTTAGAGCAATATTATTACCTGAAACATATTCATACCAGACAGCATAATTTGCAGGCGTCATTGCAATACCATGTTTTTTCATCAATGGTATTGCTAGGCGCATATATTCTGCAGCTTGGTCTTCGTATTCGCTATATTCCATATTTATACTTTATATGCCCCAAATATTGTTCTAGCTTTTTCTTCTAGCAGTTCTTAATCGTAATGCATTAAGTTTAATGAACCCTTCTGCATCTTGCTGATTATATGCACCGTCATCATCTTCAAATGTGGCAATAGCTTCATCAAACAGACTATCAGTATCAGATGCACGCCCAACGACGACGACATTACCTTTATAAAGTTTAATTCTAACCTTTCCGTTTACTGTTTGTTGTGACTTATCTATCATTACTTGCAACATTTCTCGTTCTGGTGACCACCAGTAACCGTTGTAAACTAAACTTGCGTATCGCGGCATTAACTCATCCTTAAGATGAGCAACTTCACGATCAATGGTAATTGACTCAATGGCACGGTGAGCAGGAATCATAATGGTACCCGCTGGTGTTTCATAACAACCACGCGCTTTCATTCCAACATAACGGTTTTCAACCATATCTAAACGACCAACACCATTAGCACCACCGACTTCATTCAAGTACTCCATTACTTGTGCTGGTGTCATTGCTTTATCATCAATAGCAACAATATCGCCTTTTTCATAGCTCAACTCAAGATAGGTTGCTTCATCTGGGGCATTTTCCGGAGAGACGCTCCAACGCCACATTGAATCTTCAGGCTCATTCCAAGGATCTTCTAAAATATCACCTTCATATGAAATATGCAGTAAGTTTGCATCCATTGAATATGGTGATTTTTTACCGCGCTTCATTTCAACCGGTATTCCATGTTCTTCAGCATAATCTAGTAAGCTTTGACGTGAATTTAAATCCCATTCACGCCAAGGTGCAATAACTTGAATATCAGGACTCAATGCATACGCGCCTAATTCAAAACGAACTTGGTCATTACCTTTACCTGTTGCGCCATGAGAAATTGCTTCTGCACCAACTTCTTCAGCAATTTCTACAAGTCGCTTTGCAATAAGTGGGCGTGCAATTGACGTACCTAATAGATATTCACCTTCGTAAATTGTATTGGCACGAAACATTGGGAAAACATAATCACGTGCAAACTCTTCACGTAGGTCTTCGATATAAATTTCTTTAATACCCATTGCTTGTGCTTTAGCACGAGCTGGTTCTACTTCTTCACCTTGACCAATATCGGCGGTAAAAGTCACTACTTCACAATCATACGTATCTTGTAACCATTTTAAAATAATGGAGGTATCAAGACCGCCTGAGTAGGCGAGAACGACTTTATTGATCTTAGACATAACTATGTTGTTTCCTGTAAATCTTCATCTTTAGAATATATAACCCAGTATTATATCAAATACCACGAGTTGCAATAACCTCTTTCACTGCATTTCTACCGCTGGCCTTGCAGCTGATTCTTCTTGGCGCATCAATGTACTTTAATTTAAAGCCTAGCCCCTTATACAAGGCGATCACGCGATCTGTTGCCTGGTTAGATAATACAACCGGACCTTTATGTTCAGATAACCATTGCGCTAGACGGACTTGGTCATCCCAGTTGAAGCCGCGTTGGGCATATTGATGGAAAGGTACATCATAAGGCGGATCGGCATAAATAAAGTCATCATCCTTAATATCTAATTCAGAAAAATCTTTATTAGAAAACTCCCAAGATGATAGAACTGCTTGGTAAGCAATAAAGTCAGTTTGATAATTTATTTTTTTATATCGTCCAAACGGTACGTTATATCCGCCTGATTTATTAAAACGACATAAACCGTTATAACCAGTTCGATTTAAATAATAGAATAACTGGGCAACTTTATGGTCAGATCCACCTTGCTGGTTTAAGCGGTTAAACTCTGTACGATGCTGATAATACGCAGTCTCATCATTCTCAAGCGGAATATCTAGCTTTAAGCCCTGTTGTATTTGCTGATAAAAGTTAATAACAGCAAAGTTCACATCATTTAATAATGCTTTCTCAGCTTGCAGTCCTAATGCCACTGACAACCCACCACAAAATGGTTCAACTAAACGACGGTCAGAATGTTTCTTCCACAGTTTTTCTAACTTAGGAATAAGCCAGCGCTTCCCTCCTGCCCATTTAAGTGGCGGCCGTAATAGTGATTTTTTATCAATCACTACAGACTCGATATTCCCGCGAAAGCGGGAATCCAAGGAGTGAGACTATATGGCCAGCACATAGCTTCGCGCATACGCGAGGTTAGCAGCGTAATAAACATCAGCTTTTTAAATTATTTAGAGTGCAGCGTTTTACGTGGCGGCATTAAATCAGTAATACTGCCTTCTGCCATTTCAGCTGCAAAACCAAGTGTTTCAGATAAGGTTGGGTGGGGATGAATCGTTAAACCAATATCTTCAGCATCAGCACCCATTTCAAGAGCTAGAACAGCTTCTGCTATTAACTCACCTGCATTTGTACCAACAATACCAGCACCAATGATTCGCCCCGTTTCTTTGTCAAACAACGCTTTGGTAAGACCTTCATTACGTCCAATACTTAAACTACGACCTGATGCAGCCCAAGGAAATGCACCTTTAACGTAATTAAGCCCTTCTGCTTTAGCCTCTATTTCAGTTTTACCCATCCATGCAATTTCTGGATCGGTATAGGCAACAGATGGAATTGTCATTGGATCAAAGGCTGATTTGATACCAGAAATTACTTCAGCAGCGACTTTAGCTTCATGTACCGCTTTATGTGCCAACATAGGTTGACCAACAATATCACCAATCGCATAGATATGAGGCACATTAGTTGTCATTTGAGCATCAACATTTATAAAGCCATAATCGTCTACTGCAACACCAGCTGCTTCAGCATTAATTAACTTACCATTTGGTGATCTACCAACAGCCACTAAGATCTTGTCATAAGTAGCTGTTTCAGGAGCATCTTTACCTTCAAATGTAACTTTGAGACCTTTTTTCTGGGCTTCAATACTTGCTACTCGTGTATTTAAATATATTGCTTCGTATTCTTTCTGAACTTTCTTCAATAGAGGTTTAACAATGTCTTTATCAGCACCCGGAATTAAACCACTTTGCATTTCAACAACTGTGATTTTAGAGCCTAAAGCATGGTAAACCGTAGCCATTTCAAGACCAATAATACCACCACCAATAACGAGTAATTTCTTCGGCACATCAGCTAAATCCAAAGCATCTGTTGAGTCCATCATTCGTGGATCATCATTAGGGAATACAGGTACCTTACTCACGCGTGAACCAGCAGCAATGATACATTTATCAAACGAAATCGTTTGCGTACCATCAGCAGTTTCAACCGTCATCGTATTTGTGCCAGCAAAGCTTGCTTCACCTTGCACAATAGTCACCTTACGTTGTTTAGCAAGCGCTTTTAGACCACCTGTTAATCCATCTACAATGCTATTCTTCCAGGTTTCAATTTTACGAATATCAACTTCTGGTTTAGAAAAAGTCACGCCGTGATCTTCCATACTTGCTGCCTCATTAATCACTTGAGCAGTATGTAATAGAGCCTTAGATGGGATACAACCAACGTTTAAACACACACCACCAATTTTGGCATGACGTTCAATCATCACAACTTGTCGACCAAGATCGGCTGCACGAAAGGCTGCTGTATAACCACCAGGGCCAGAACCCAAGACAAGCACTTCAGCATGTAAGTCAGCATCACCTGCAACTGTTGTTACAACGGCTGCTGTATCAACGTGTACTTCTGGTTTTGCGTCTTCTTTTGGTGCAGGCTTAGAATCAGCTTTAATTTCTTCTGCTGTTTCAAGCGTTAAAATAACGCTACCTTCTTTGACTTTATCACCAACCGACACACTCATTGCTGTAATTGTTCCAGCCACTGATGTAGGGATTTCCATTGCTGCTTTATCTGATTCAAGTGTAATCACATCTTGATTAGCTTCAACAACATCACCAACATTGACCAGTACTTCAATAATTTCTACTTCGTCAAAATCGCCAATATCAGGTACTTTTACTTCAATTACACTCATAGTAGAACCTTTCTAATATCAGATAACATATTGTTAAGATGGGTAGTAAATCGTGCACCCATAGCACCATCAACAACACGATGGTCATAAGAAACAGATAATGGCAACATCAATCTAGGCACAAACTCACTGCCATTCCATACTGGCTGCATTTTATGACGGCCAACACCCAAAATAGCTACTTCAGGGGCATTAACAATCGGTGTAAAGAAACTACCACCAATACCGCCTAAACTTGAAATTGAGAATGTGCCACCTTGTAAATCTTTAGCTGTTAAAGCGCCATCACGTGCTCGCAAGCTAATTTCACCTAATTCACCGGCTAGTTCTAAAAAGCCTTTTTTATCAACATCTCTGACAACAGGAACCATCAAACCGTTTGGTGTATCAACGGCAATACCAATGTTGTAGTAGCTTTTGATAATCAAGTTTTCTTTATCTTCACTTAGTGAGGCATTCATTTCAGGGTATAACTTCAAGCTAGCAACGACTGCTTTCATAATGAAAACAAGTGGTGTTAGATTGACACCTTGTTTAGCTGCATTATCTTTATTTTCTTTTCTGAACTTCTCTAATTCAGTAATATCGGCTTCATCAAACTGCGTCACATGTGGAATGTTTAACCAACATGCGTGTAAATGCTTGCCTGATATTTTCTTAATACGTGATAACTCAGTACTTTCTACTCCACCAAATTTCTCATAATTACCTACCGGTACAGGAGGAATTGCTGAACCACCTGTTGCAGCTGCTGCTGGTGCATTTACTTTTTGCTTAACAAAGTTTTGTACATCTTCTTTAGTGATTCGACCTTTATCACCAGAGCCGCTAACAAGACTTAATGTAACTCCAAGCTCTCGAGCAAATTGGCGAACAGATGGTGATGCATGAGCATGCTTTACACCCGCTTTATTATCAGGGGCATAAGGCACACTTTCTACCAATTCAGTTGGTGCTTCAGCAGCAACAACCGGTGCAGGTTCTTGTTTTGCAACTGGCGCAGGCTCTGCTTTTACATCAGGAACACTTGCAGATGAACCAGCATCTGCCGACTCGATGATGGCAATCACTGAACCTTCTTTAACTTTATCACCAACACTAATTTTAAGCTCTTTAATCACGCCAGCTTGTGATG
>Ga0209495_1000610_pt1 | contig 27131 bp, 19 predicted proteins | sample EN1Hudsemesocosm_FD_184629 | JGI IMG/M metagenome (GOLD analysis project Ga0209495, IMG submission 184629) | Methane-oxidizing microbial communities from mesocosms in the Hudson Canyon - EN1E Hudson Canyon (SPAdes) (version 2) | ecosystem: Environmental > Aquatic > Marine > Cold seeps | place... | reverse complement strand
TGTTTTTTTAAATTTAATAGGTATACTTTTGCTTTTTGACTGGGAGTATATTTTGATCGCTTTATATTGAGGGCTACTGATGATCAGTAATAAAAGAGAGATGTCTTTTACAACTAAGCTAATAAATAAAAAGAAATGTGTTCTTTTTTCTTTTATATTATTGCTGGGTTGTCAGCCGAGATTAGTTGATGAAACAGCAAACTTGAAATCTACTGAAGGGTATAGTGTAGCGCAAACAAATAAACTTTTTGTAGTCGATTGTTTGTTGCCTGGGCAACTTCGTAAGTTAGGTAGCAAAATGACTTATTTAACGGCAAGGCGGCCGGTTAAAACTACTGCGGGAGATTGTGAGATTCGTGGTGGCGAGTATGTTGCTTATGATCGAGCTAATTATGCTTCTGCATTAAGAGTTTGGGTGCCTCAAGCCAAGAAAGGCAATGTTGAGGCTCAAGTGATGTTAGGTGAGATTTATGAAAAAGGCTTAGGCGGTTTAGCGGACCCTCAGTTAGCTGCGCGATGGTATAGAAAAGCGGCTGAAAAAGGAAGTTCCAGAGCACAAATAAACCTAGGCAATTTGTATGAAAAAGGCTTGGGGGTTAAGAAAAGTTTACCTGAAGCATTAAATTGGTATAGAAAAGCTTCTGGGCTTGAAAATAGTGATTTAGAGTTTGCATCGGTGACAGAAGCGAATGTTGCGGCAAGCTATGAAACAGAGTTACAGGAATTACGCAAAGAGTCTGAATCTTATAAACAACAGACTGATAGATTGAGTCAGCAGTTAGATAGAACGCGTCAAAATTACACGGCACAACAGAAAAAATTAAGCTTTATTAAAAAACAGTTAGAGAGTTCTGAACAAAGACTGAATCAGGAAAAAAGCAAAAAAGAGGTTAATCAAGAGTTAATACGAAAGCTAGAAGAAAACTTGCAAAGCAATAAGAGTTCTTTGAAAAATCAAACAACTGAGTTGGCCAAGATGCAAAGTACGTTGCAAAGAGAAAGCCAAGATTCAGTTTCTTCATATAAGTTGCAATTGGAAAATTTGCAAGGCCAATTGGAAATAAAAGAAAATGAATATCATGATGCATTTATTCGTATTAAAAGCGAAATGAAGCAGATTGAACATAAGTCGAAGACTGCGGTATCTACCCAAGATGAATTGGCTGTTGAGCAGTTACGTGGCAAATTACAAGCTGAAAAATCTGATTTGCTGGCATTGGGAAAACAGATAAATCAGCTTAAGGCGAGTATTGCGGAAGATCGTAAAATTATCGCTAGTTTAGGGGGGGCAGGACAAGAATCAATTTCTTTAGCACAAGCTGGCATAGAAATTATTGACCCACCTATGATTTTGACGCGAGGGGCGCCGAGTTATCAATTAAGATCAATTAGTCCTCGTAAAAAGATTATTGGTAAAGTGTCGATCGCGAGAAAGTTGCAGTCTTTGACTATTAATGGACAGTTAACTGAGGTAGATAAGGAGGGAATATTTCAGTCGCATATAGATATTCGTAATGAACTTAATCCAGTTGAAATTATTGCCACTTATAAAAAAGGTAAGCTAGGGACATTAAGTTTTAATTTATTGGCAAAAGACTTAGGTTTTCAGGCTGTTGATAAAAATCGTCCCGCGATAGCAACCGCTAAAACCTACCCCTCTATCAATTTTGGACGTTTTTATGCGCTCATAATTGGCAACCAAGATTATCAGCAGTTACCTACCTTGCAAACATCTATGAATGATGCCAGGGCAGTAGATGAGGTTTTACGTACACGGTATGGTTATAAAACGACTTTACTGATTAATGCGAATAGGCATCAAGTGATGACTGCGTTTAACGACTTACGTAAAATGCTGACTGAAGAAGATAACTTGCTAATATACTATGCTGGGCACGGTGAACTTAATAAATCCGATGAAAGTGCTTATTGGTTACCTACCGATGCTGAGTTAAATAATTCGGCGAATTGGTTGTCTAGTCATAGTTTGACTCAGTTTTTAAGTATTATTGAAGCTAAGCATATATTGGTGATTGCTGATTCTTGTTATTCAGGTGCAATGACGCAAACGTCAATTGCTCGATTACCGGCGCAAATGGCGGATGAGAAACGTAAAAAATGGCTGAAATTTATGGTTAAACGTAAAGCGCGTACTGTTATGACTTCAGGGGGAGTGAAGCCAGTCCTAGATAGTGGTGGTGGTGAGCATTCAGTTTTTGCTAATGCGTTCTTAAAAACATTAACGCAAAATAAAGGCTTAATGGAAGATTATGAATTGTTTAGGAAAATATCTGGTAATGTTAAAAATAAGGCTTCTTTAATGGGTTTTCAGCAAGAACCTCAATATTCTTCAATGTCGCATGCAGGGCATGAGGGTAGTCCTTTCTTTTTTGTGCCTTCAGTAAATTAATTTAATGCGGATTTTTAATGAGTTACCCTGATGATAATGTTGAAAATGATGTGACGTTGATTGGATCAGCGCTCACGCATTCGGACGATGCAACGGTGATTGGTGTTGTGGCGAATAATGATGCGACGGTTATTACTCAAGTTGCAACTGTTGATCGCCACCCAGGTTTAAGTGAAAGTTTGCGTGTTGGATCGATACTGCAGAATCGGTTTGTACTGAAGGAAATTATGGGTAGTGGGGGCATGGGTACGGTATTTCGTGCTACAGATCTACGCCGAGAAGAAGCGCAAGATCACCAGCCTGATGTTGCTATCAAAGTATTAAATGATGAATTCAGAGAAGATCCTGAGCTATTCATTGCCCTACAGAGAGAAACTAAAAAAACACAACTGCTTGCACACCCCAATATTGTGACTGTTTATGATTTTGATCGGGATGGCAATAATGTTTTTATGGTGATGGAGTTACTCGAAGGTAAATCTCTTTCTCAATTTATTAGGGAGGATGCTGCTCAGGGGATTCCTTTTAAAGAATCTTGGCATATTATTAAAGGTCTGGCATTAGCACTGGCTTATGCACATAAAAAGAATATCATTCATTCTGACTTTAAACCAGGCAATGTATTTATAACCTCTGATGGCGAAATCAAAGTGCTTGATTTCGGTATCGCCTGCGCCGCTGTAAGGTCAGATTTGCATAAGGAAGATACGGTTTTTAATGCACGTGATTTAGGTGCATTAACCCCAGCTTATGCTAGTCTTGAGATGTTGCAAGGTAAGGATCCTGCCCCGGCTGATGATGTTTATGCGTTAGCGTGTGTTTGTTATGAAATTCTTGGCGGTAAGCACCCTTACGGAAAGCTTTCTGCGCAAAAGGCGTTAGAGGTTAACTTAGAAGTGCCTATTCTTAGTGCATTGGATAGGAGGACGCGTTTGGCTTTAAGTCATGCACTGGCTTTAAAGTGTAAACAGCGTACGGTCAGTGTAAGTGATTTTCTTAATGAAATTGAGCCTAAATCAGTTTGGCCGAAAATACTAGCAGCAACGGCTTTAATCGCGACTTTGGGAGTCGTGAGTAGCTATTACTACGTCTTTAATGAGCTGACTTTAGTGGATGAGGATATTATTGAATTATCCAAAGAGCAGCACTTAGCCGTTAAAGATTTCTTGGAATTGGCTCAGATTCATTTTGAGGTTGGCTATTTAGTAGCGCCATCGGGTAGTAATGCTCTGTGGGCATATAAACAGGTTTTAGATATAGATCCTTATAATCAGGATGCCCAGAAAGGGCTGCAGAAAATTGCAGAGTTGGTTGAGCAACAGGCATTAGATCTTTACGATGTAGGAGACTATAAAGCGAGTTTGGCAAAAATTGAGGAAGGGTTAGAAGCAGTGCCGCGTCAAGATCAATTGCTCGAGTTAAAAGACCAAATTTTGCAATCGGGAAGACTCGACTGATCGCCAGCTTTAAGATGTCATTGGCGTTTAATGCATTCTGCCAATGACACTTTACATGATATTCAGTTAGTCAGACTTAGGCGAAGCCTTAATAACAATAGTAGATTTTCCTAATTCAACTTTAAACGCTTGTAAATTTAATGGGTCAATTGTCAGAAAAGATTTCCACTGCGCGTTATCTAAATCTCTAAATGCGGCTAAAACAGCAATATATTTACTGTCAGAATTAATAGTTAAAGTTTTAATACTTGACTCGCCTGGCTTTATTTCGAGTTCTTCACGAAACCTTAAGTCTTTTGCGAGTAAACTTTGATCATTTTCATACAAAGCAAAAAAGTCACTATTGTTAAAGGTATCAATATGAGTTAATTGATAAATTCGTAGCACAATGGGGGATGCTCTGTTGTCAATATCTGGATTAAGCTGTTCAGAAGCATTGATACTTAAATTGGTAGCTAATTCATTCGTACCTCCTGAAGTGGAGCATCCAGAGAGAATAAAGAGATAGCATATAGGTACAATAAGTTTTAGAATAAAATAAAAGTGTTTCACTATTTAAGTCCTTTAGTATGAGTGGAGTAGATTTTATAGCAGAGATTGTGTTTTGTAACCATTGCTTAATCATTAAGGTTTATGGTTATAATCAGTCTTGTATATCCACCGCCTTAGGCGGTGGCTTGGGCAAATGGCTATGCCGTTTGTCCTGTTAACCTATTCATAACGCCGCTTGTAATATTATCGCATGACGTATTAAGAAAAAGGACAAATCATAAAAGGTTTTTATCAGTGTTTCTTAAGGTCGTAAATTTTCAATTTAATAAATTAAAATGATGGGATAACGCAAGCCCCCTTCAAGGGGGTAAACAAAACCACCTTCTTAGAAGGTGGATATTTTTTCTATTATTCACCAGAGTGAAGGTATATAAATTTAAAGTTACTTGTATTTGTAAGTTAAAAGTCCTTTTGTAGCTATCTTTCGAAGAAAAATTATTATGCCTCTAACATTAAAAATTATATCCTACAATGATCAGCCTTATGCCGAAGGTCAGGATGTTATTATCAATGAGCAAGTTGCAACGATTGGGCGTTCGGATACGAATACGGTAGTTTTGCCTGATGACGAAAAAATTATTTCAAGAAAGCATGCAACAATTACCTATGATAATCAACAGTACACCCTCACTGATAGTAGTTTAGCCGGAACATTTGTTAATAGCTCGGGAGAGCTTGTTAATAATGCGAGCGTATCGTTAGTTGATGGCATGCAAATTAGAATTGGTAAATATACGCTTGCTATGACGATTGCTGATCAAGTTCCTTTGGTCACGCCTGAGATTTCAGCTAACCCCTTTGCTAATGATGACATCATAACAACGCAAGATGAAGGGAATCATTTATTAGATACAATAGGTAATAATTTAAGCTCTGGATTTCCAAGTGAAGATATTCAGCAGCCAGATGCAGGGAATTTATTAACTGGCCTGGAAAATGATTTATTCAATCAACCTGAACCTCAAAGTCCTTTTGAAGATAATAGCTTATTACAGTCTGTAGCGACGATTGATAAGCGGGAAGAGAATAGCTTAATGTCTGAAAATTTCTCTTCACTGAATGATAGTTATATTCCAGCAGATCCTTTGCCATCATCTCCTCAAGCGGCACATGAGGAAATTCCTGAAGATTTTAATTTCGAAGATTTCTTTAAACCCGAAGGTGAGTCTAATAGTGTTCCTGCAGAACCAGATTTATTGGCTGCCCCGGCATTAAATTCTTCCCCACTAAATGTAGCATCAGTGCAAGCTGAGATTAACAGCTTGCCTCCTTTAAATTCAGTGCCTTTAGTGCAGCCAAATAGTGCAACAACAGTCAATACAGATGAGCAATTACTTAAGGCGTTTTTACAAGGGGCGCAAATTGCTAATAAAGAGATAGATTTTACTAACCCAGTGGAAAAAATGACGCGAATTGGCACTATGTTTAGGCAATTCGTGGAAAGTACGGTTAATGTTATGAGGAGTCGTGCTGAGTTTAAGAGTCTTTTTAGAGTGAGTGTAACCACTATAAAAAAAGCCGACAATAATCCACTTAAATTTTCAGTGACGACAGATGAAGCCTTGAAACATTTGATTGGTGATGGGCAAGGTGGGTTTAAAGGTTCCGTTGAATCGATTGATGAGGGCTTTAGTGACCTCTTAAATCATCAGTTAGCTATGCAAGCAGGCATTCAGGCTTCTCTGGCTGAAATATTAAGACAATTTGATCCTGCAACGATTGAAAAACAGTACAGTGAAGGGCTTATTTTGCAGAAAAAGTCTAAATGCTGGGAAAAATATAATCAGGTTCATGCTGGCTTATCTGAAACAGCGATAGATGACTTTTTTGGCGATGCTTTTTCTGAGGCTTATGAGCAGCAAATGAGAGCATTAAAGAAATAATAGGGTTACAACATCTGCTTGATTCGAGAGTAGGGCAGAGGGAAGTATCTTTGTTTTTTAAATAATTAAGGTTGAGTAAAGAGTGTTATGGCAGATAATAATCGAGTAATTTGGTCGGAGGGTATGTTTTTACGGCCACAGCATTTTCAACAACATGATCGTTATATAGAATCGCTCATTAGTGGACATGCGAATGGTATGCAAGCTTATCACTGGGGGGTATCGAGTTTAAAAATAGATATGCGATTATTGGCGATGGGGCAGTTTGCTCTTTCTGAGTGCGCAGGAATTTTCCCAGATGGGGTACCTTTTGATTTGCCTGAGCAGGATACTTTGCCTGCACCAATTAATATTTCGCAAGATATACAAAATTGTATCGTGTACTTATCACTACCGGCTCGATTGCAAGGGTCGATAGAAATTGATAGTGATGAAAAGCCCAATAATTTAGCTAGGTATCACGCGGTAGAAACCGAAGTTAAAGATCATAATACCAATTCAAACGAAGTATCCCCCATTGTTATTGGTAAATTGCAAACTCGCTTAATGTTAGAGCCTCAAGAGCGAGCGGGTTATATTTGCATTGGTGTGGCGCGTATCATTGAGTCACGTAGTGATAAAAATATTTTATTGGATGATGAATACCTTCCGCCATTACTTAATTGCTTAGCTATCCCGCGTGCGAGAAATTATATTAAAGAAATTTATGGCTTGTTGCATACGCGAGGAGAAGCTTTAGCAGGGCGAGTCTCAGAGTCAGGTCGAGGGGGGACGGCAGAAATATCGGATTTTTTATTATTACAAGTGGTTAATCGGTTAGAGCCATTGTTTGAGCACTTGCAACATTTACCCACCTTACATCCTACGGACTTTTACCAGATTGCTCTTCAAGCTGCAGGTGAATTATCTACTTTTACCAAAAAAAATAAACGCCCTGTCAGCTTGCCTGAATATAAGCATGATGATCTGCAACATACCTTTTCCTATGTTATGGAAGAAATTCGTGATTGTTTGAGCATGGTGCTTGAGCAAAATGCTATTCAGATTCCATTAACGCCGCCTAAATATGGCACGCGCGCTGCAAAAATACCGGATCAGAATTTACTTAAAGATGCTTTTTTTGTATTGGCGATAAATGCTCAGGTACCTTCTGAGCAATTGCGTAGCGGTTTTCCTGGCCAAGTTAAAATCGGTCCAGTAGAGCAAATCCAACAATTAGTTAGATCGGCATTACCTGGGATTATTGTTAATTCACTCCCTGTCGCGCCGAGACAAATTCCTTACCACGCGGGTTTTTCATATTTTGAATTAAACAAACAAGGTGAGCTTTGGCAACAAATGCATCAATCTGGCGGTTTTGCTATTCATATAGCAGGTGACCTTCCCGGTTTGGAAATCGAATTTTGGGCAATAAAGAACGGGTGATAATGTGAGTCAAGACGATCCCTTTGGTAATTATTTAGACGAAGATAAAACGGTCATAAAGCCCTCTCCAGGAAGGCGGCGCCAGCAGACAGCTAATACTTCTCAGGCGCAGCCAATTATTCAAGAGGCTAATGAGCCAGTTGCAAATAATCAGCCGCTAAATTTACATTCTGATAATAATGCGCTTGTCGGCAGTGCCTTGCCTTTATTATCTTTAGTGACTCAGCTACGTAACTTAGCATCTCATGCTGATGTTCCCGGGTTAAGAAATGCGATTATTAATGAAATAAAAACATTTGATAATAAAGCCAGGGAATCAGGAGGTTCCGCTGATCAAGTACAAACCGCACGTTATGCTTTATGTGCATTGCTGGATGAAGTTGTACTCAATACGCCGTGGGGGTGCAATAGTGTATGGAGTACTCAGGGAATGCTGATTACTTTTCATAAGGAATCTTGGGGAGGTGAGAAAGTATTTCAGGTGTTAAATAATATTATTTCCCAGCCTGGAACCTACTTTAATTTATTGGAGCTTTTTTACTATTGCCTGAGTCTAGGGTTTGAAGGGAAGTATAAAATACAAGAACAGGGGCTGAATAAATTAAATGATATTAGGGAGAACCTTTATCGCGTTATTGAGCGTCAAAAAGGCGAATATGAACGTGACTTATCAAGTCATTGGAAAGGCATAACAGATCAACGTAATGCCTTATCTCGCTATCTTCCTTTATGGGTGGTTGCAGCTGTTACCGCGGTTATTTTAATGCTTGTATTTATTGGTTTTTTGTACGCAATAAATCATAGTGCGGGTACTGAAATTTCTCAGCAATACCAAATCAGAGATGCTTTAAACGTTAAGCCTGCAGAAACCAAGAAAATCGCTCTTAATACGCCTGTAGAAATAGAGCCAGCAATAAATAAAATAAGACAGTTTTTAGCGCAAGAAATTGCCCAGAAACAAGTCGCTGTACTTGAAAATAATGGTCAGTCAACGATTCGTATTTTAGCAAAAAACTTTTTTTCCTCAGGTAGCACTAAGATACAAAAGAAATACTTAGCTTTGATGGATAAAATCAGTCAGGCGCTAGAGGCGGTTAATAGTCAAATTACAGTTGTGGGGCATACCGATAATGTTCCTATTTTTACGGTTCGATTTCCCTCTAATTGGGTGTTATCACAAGATAGGGCGCAAGCAGTTGCTAATATATTGCTACGAAATAAGCATCATGTTGGTAGAGTGAGCGCTGAAGGGCGTGCAGATACACAAAGGTTGGTTGCTAATGATTCGGCAGAGCATCGTGCGATGAATCGCCGTGTCGAAATTAATTTTTAAGGATCGAATGTGAGTAAAATAATTAACATCTTTAAAAACAAATGGTTTATTCAATTTCTCGGTGTTACAGCGCTGTGTTTATTGATATGGTTTGTCGGCCCTTTGATTGTAATTGCAAATAATGCGCTATTGGAGTCAGGGACTGTACGCGCTATTAGTATTTTAGTGATTATATTTCTTTGGGTCGCTATCGCTTTGTTTTCACAAATAAAAGCAAGCCGCGCTAATGCTCAAATGGTTGATGATCTAGCGGGGGCAGATACAAATGAGAAAACAGCAACACACCTTAATACAGACCAAGAAGTTGACGAATTAAAAAATAATTTTGATTCCGCTTTAGCAACCTTAAAGCAGAGTGGCAATAAAACCAGTCAAGGTAAGCACTATTTATACGATTTACCTTGGTATGTCATTATCGGTCCACCCGGGTCAGGAAAAACCACCGCTTTAATTAACTCTGGATTGGAATTTCCTTTAGCTGATCGCTTTGGTAAAAATGCAGTGCAAGGTGTAGGCGGTACGCGAAATTGTGATTGGTGGTTTACTGATCAGGCCGTTATGTTGGATACGGCGGGGCGGTATACGACACAAGATAGCCATGAACAAATCGACAAGGCAGCTTGGTTAGGCTTTCTAGATTTATTAAAGAAACATAGGCCGAGACGTCCGTTAAACGGTGTTTTAGTGGCTATGAGTTTCTCAGATTTATTACGTCTAACAGAAGAAGAGCGTAGTTTACATGCAAAAGCAATTAGGCAACGTATTGAAGAGTTGACTGAGCGTACAGGGGTACGTATTCCTATTTACATGCTGTTTACTAAAACAGATTTGATTGCTGGTTTTACTGATTTTTTTTCTGATTTTGGTAAAGAAGAGCGCGAGCAAGTCTGGGGGGTTACCTTTCCTGAACAGCAGGAAGGTACCGCTGATCATATGGGGCAAATCAGTCAAGAATATGATGATTTGTTAAGCTCATTAAATCAACGCTTGAATACGCGTATGCAAGGCGAGCGTGATTTAACGCGACGTAATTTGATTTTTGGCTTTCCAGCACGCGTCTCGATGCTTAAAGAGCCAATGATCCGATTTTTGGAGGAGTGTTTTGCGGCTAATCGTTATCAGAGCGCGCCTTTATTACGTGGCGTTTATTTAACTAGCGGTACTCAAGAGGGAACGCCCATTGATCGTTTAATGGGCGTGCTTGCCAATACGTTTAAACTAGATCGTCCTGTACTACCTATGTTTAGTGGTAAAGGAAAAAGCTATTTTATTACGCGTTTATTAAAAGAAGTTATTTTTGCTGAATCTGAATTAGTCGGGTTAAATAAAAAAGTTGAGTCTAGACGTACACTGTTGCAACGCGTCTTTTACACTTCAGCACTGGTTTTAACGCTGTTATGTTCAGGACTTTGGATTAATAGCTATTGGCAGAATGAGCAACTATTAACCCAGTATGCTGAAAAAACAGCTATTTATAATGCTTTAGTTAAGCAGAATAATGAATCTACTGATTTCCTTAATTTACTGCATAAAATGGATGCTTTACGTGCTGTACGTGAAGTTTATCCAGCAGATAACATTCCTTGGACTTTACGTTTTGGTTTATATCAAGGAAATGAGCTCAGAGCGTTAGCAGAGGCGAATTATGAAAAGCAGTTAAAAATGCATTTTTTACCCCTGATAAAAAATAGCTTAGAGCGACGTATGCTCAGTGAGGAAGCCAATAATAGCGAAGTGCTTTATCAGTTATTACGCGTTTATCTAATGCTCGGTGATCCTGAGAAAGCGAATATTGATATTATTAATCCTTGGGTAAAAGTAGATATTGCTAATCGATTTCCACTTGATGTTCAGCAGCAATTAATACAGCATCTTAACTCCTTACTTAAGCTTACTTTGCCCGCTCAGCAAATGGATGAGGCTTTAATACAAGAAGTTAGAAAAATATTAACAGCGATTCCGATAGCGCAGCAGGTTTATATGCGTATTAAGGCCGATGCTTTACAGAGTCATGAAGATGGTTTTGTTTTAAGTCGCGAATTAGGTGAAGCCGCTGAAAGAGTCTTTACCGCTGCGAATGGGTCATTAAATAGCGTGGTTATTCCAGGGCTATTTACCTACGAAGGTTTTCATCAAGTTTTTCTTAATGAAAGTAAAGACATCGCCAAGCAAGCGGTAGAACAAAGATGGGTATTAGGTGCTGATAGTTTTGCAGGTGGTAAAAACTTGGGGCAATTAGAAGGTAAATTATTTAAGTATTATTATGCAGATTATATTAAGCGCTGGGATGATTTGTTAGCTAATGTAACGATAAGAATCCCTGAGAATATTCATCAATCAGTTGAAATACTTGAAATTGTTTCCGCTTATGATTCGCCTTTGCGGAAACTTTTTCAAGCAGTAGCAAGAGAAACGTCTTTAACGCGAGTACCTAATGACACAAATGCACTAGATAAATTAAAAGCAGGCGCTGAAACGGTTAATGCGAATGCAAGAATGCAGAAATTACTCAGTACAGCGAAAAGCATGGGCGCTGAGTCGAGTTTGATTGATAAAACGGGAAAAGACGTTGAGCAGCATTTTTCTAAGTTAAATGAGCAAGTAACCAAAGGAGCGGATGGACGCGCACCTATTGACCAAATTATTGCTGATTTAAGTAGTTTATATGGGACTATGGCTGATCTTGGTAGCACTTCTGATAGTGGTGCACTGGCTGTTGATATGGCAAAACAAGGCTCGGGCGGTGGCCAGCTTATTGCAAAAATGCAACGCCAGTCAGCACGCTTACCCGAACCAATGAAGTCATTGGTTAAAGACTTAGCGTCAGGTAATCAAGGTTTAATTATGGGCGGTGTGAGGAATCAACTTAACCGGACATTACAAACTGAAGTGAGCTTGTTGTGTAAATCGAGTATTCAGGGGCGCTATCCTTTCGCAAAAAATAGCCGCACTGGCGTGACGTTGCAGGATTTTGCTCGGTTCTTTGCACAAAATGGTGTGATGGATCAGTTTTTTCAGACATACCTAGCGTCTTTTGTGGATACCACACGCAGGCAATGGCGTGTGATTGAACAAAATAATCAAAGTGTTGGTATTTCAGCATCCACACTCAAACAGTTTCAAAATGCGGCAAAAATTAGAGACGTATTTTTCCGATCAGGAAGTCAGTTACCTTCTGTTCAGTTTGAGCTTAAACCGCTTTATTTAGATGCTACAGCCTCCAAGTTTTGGGTGAATCTTGAAGGTCAACAAACTAATTATCGTCATGGTCCGACTCGATCTATGCGTTTTAATTGGCCGGGTACGAGTCCAGGCTTAGTACGTTTTGGTTTTGAAACTTTAGAAGGTAAACAACTAAGTAGTTCAGTGGAAGGTGACTGGGCGTGGTTTAGGTTATTGGATAAGATGCTGGTCACTAAAGCGAGTGCTAATACATTGAAGGTTAACTTTGCATTAGAAGGCTTTACGGCTAAGTATGAATTACGAGCAAACAGTGTGTTAAATCCCTTTTCATTGACTGAACTAGCAGGTTTTCAATGCCCCAGCAGAATCTAACAAAAGCAGCGAATTTAGAGCTAGGGTTTTACGGCAAGCTCCCTTCATTAGGGGACTTTGCCTCTCGACGCTTGCCTCAAGATTTTATTAGTTCTTGGGATAAATGGTTACAAAGTTCGCTTGCTACAAGCCGGGAAATTTTGGATGAACAGTGGCTGCAGCATTATCTGACTAGCCCTATTTGGCGATTTGCATTGTCCCCAGGGCTAGTAGGTAAGGATGCATGGATAGGCATTGTTATGCCGAGTGTTGATCGAGTCGGACGTTATTTTCCGCTAACTATCGCTTGTAAAGTGCCTAATGATGTTTCATTAATGCATTTATTCACCGAAGCCTGTGATTGGTTTGAAAATTTAGAATCCGTTGCTATTACTGCATTAGAGAATGATTTGGCTATAGAAGAATTTGATTTAATGGTGAAAGGAATAACCGAGCTTAAAGTCAGTATGCAAAGAAATCCTGTCACTGGCTTGATGAAAGAAGGCTTAAACAATGCCTTTTATCTTGAATTTCAAAATTCAAGCTTAAAAGTAGACACAATGCTTCCTAGCCTGAGTTCATTATTATTAAATACTTATTTACCAGGGCATAGTTTATGGTGCTCGGTGGGCTCTGAAACTATAAAGCCAGGATTTTTAGTCATCAATGGGCTTCCGCCACTAACAGCTTATACGGGGATGATAGCCGGAGAATTTCAACAAAAAGGTTGGGCATTACAACAACAAAATATTTCTCAAATACACACAGCTAAGGCGAGTAAGGTTCAGGTTCCAGAAACGGTTACACCAAAGAGTGTGGTAGTTGATGAACAAAAAGAACAAGCTTTACATAGTAATGCAATTACAGCAACGCCAGAGCAAAGAGCACTTAAAAATGACTGGCAGTCCTTTGCTAGAACCGATACAGGAAAAGTTAGAAAATATAATGAGGATGCAATTTTAGATCGTCCTGACTTAGGACTTTGGGTGGTTGCTGATGGCATGGGGGGGCATCAAGCAGGCGATGTAGCGAGTAGAAAAATCATTCATACATTAAATAAACTACATGCTTCATCATCCTTAGAATCTAGTGTCTCGGAAGTAAAAGCAGCATTAAAATTAGTTAACCATGAGTTGCAGCAGTTAGCCGCTAAATCTTATGACGAACAGATAATAGGTAGTACAGTGGTTGCATTACTTGCAGGAGCAACACAACACTTTGCTTGTTTATGGGCTGGTGATAGTCGTTTATATAGATTACGTGAGCATACATTACAGCAGATAACAGTTGATCATTGCAGTGAACAAGAAGATATTAATAGTCTTTTAAATGCCAGTTCTGAGTTGAAGCAAAATAATGTGATTACTCGCGCCGTAGGTGCTTATGAAGAGTTAGAGTTAGATTGCCAGGTTTTTGAGGTGCAGGCAGGTGATTTATTTTTGTTAAGTAGTGATGGTTTAGATAAAGAGTTAACTTTGCAAGAAATAGAGCAAGTGTTGAATGATAATATATATCATGATAGTGTGGAAATCTTACTTGAACGAGTTTTACAAAGTAAAGCAAGAGACAATGTGAGCGTTATTGTGGTAAAAATAAAATAAAATAAAATAAAATATTTTAGTAAAGGAGTTGGCTACAGTGGCAATTGAAATACAAAGTTATTTAACGGATATAGAGCCAGATAATATTTGTGGTGACGACCTTGAATATGACGCTGAGTTTATTGCTCTTGAGCAGGAAGTTCAAGGAAAAGAAGAGCAAACGATGGGAGACTCAGTTATTGAGGCTGAGCCACCCAATTGGCGCGAAGTCATAAAACAATCGGAAAAATTACTGGGCAGAACCCGAGATTTACGTATTTTTGTTCACTATCTTCGTGCATTGACTGCAACACAGGGTATTCTGGGTTTAGCTGATGGTATGTGTCTATTGAGAAGTGCGGCTGAAACACATTGGGATAATATCCATCCTCAATTAGACCCTGATGATGATAATGATCCGACTGAGCGTATTAATGTTTTAATGGCGCTGTGTAATTTCGATGTATATTTAAGTAATCTTTATAAGTTCCCTCTGGTTGATTCCATAGCGTTAGGGAAGTTTAATTTAAGAGATATTCAATTAGCTAATGGTCATACTGTTGCTACAGCCTCTGAAGAAGAAAAAGGATTGCCACAATTAGCCGCTATTGAAGGCGCATTTCAAAACTGTCCGGAAGAGCAACTTAGAGAATCAGTTAAAGCAATTGGTGATACATTAGAAAACTTAGACCAACTAGAATTTTTTATTACAGAGCAAGTAGGCATTAATAGTGCTCCTACTTTTTCTGAGCTGAGGCAGGTTTTAAAAGAAATTAATAATATACTTACCGAGAAATCCGAAAAGAGAGGGCTAAATACCTCAAAAGAATCTAATAATTCATTAGGGGTGGAAGAGGCTGCGGAGCAACAACAAGCAGTAGTTGATAGCTCAGGTAAAGTGTTTGGCCCTCCCAGTGTAAATAATAATGAGGATGTTATAAATTCCTTGCATTTAATTTGTGAATATTATAAAAATAACGAACCTTCTAGCCCGATACCTTTATTAGTTGAGAGGGTAAGCCGTCTCGTAGGAAAAAGTTTTATGGAGGTTATGCAGGATTTGGCACCTAACGGCGTTGAGCAAATTGAATTTTTGAGTGGCACTAATAATGAAGATTAAAGATCTTTTGATTTATTTAATAATTAGGATAGGAAAATACTATGGCGGGAAGTAGTCAGAAATTTATAGCGCGAAATCGCGCACCTAGAGTTCAAATCGAGTACGATGTCGAATTGTATGGTGCAGAAAAGAAAGTTCAATTACCTTTTGTTATGGGAGTAATGGCTGATTTATCAGGTAAACCTGCTGAAACTTTAGAGCCTATAGGTGATCGTAAAATGCTCGAAATTGATGTGGATAATTTTGATGAGCGATTAAAGGCAATGAAACCTAGAGCAGCATTTAATGTACCTAATACCATTACAGGGGAAGGGAACTTAAGTGTAGACATAACCTTTGATAGTATGGATGATTTTTCACCTGCTGCCGTAGCGAGTAAAGTAGATGGCTTAAAACAATTATTAGATGCTAGAACACAGCTGTCTAATTTAATGACTTATATGGATGGTAAAACAGGCGCTGAAGAATTAATTGCAAATGCAATTAGTGACCCTGCTTTACTTCAATCATTAGTATCTGCACCTAAACCAGAAGATGAAGACAAGGGAGAGTAAGAAATGGCAGAATTAGAGAGTGAAGTAGCTCAAGAAGAAGGGCAAGTTGCCGAAGGTAGCGATTTTTCTTCATTACTGAACAAAGAATTCAAACCTAAGTCAGAAAGAGCAAAGGAAGAAGTTGAAAATGCAGTTGCAACTCTTGCAGAATTTGTATTAAAAGACGCCACTATTGTTTCAGATGATGCTTTAAATTCAATTCAGTCAGTTATAGCCAAAATTGATGAAAAGCTAAGTGAGCAAGTAAATTTAGTGATGCATCATGAGGACTTTCAAAAACTAGAAGGAGCTTGGCGAGGGTTGCAGCATTTGGTCAGTAATACTGAAACTGATGAAATGCTTAAAATAAGAGTGATGAATGTTTCCAAAAAAGAGGTTAGTAAATCACTGAAAAAATTTAAAGGTACTGCTTGGGATCAGAGTCCTTTATTTAAAAAATTATATGAAGAGGAGTATGGCTCTTTTGGAGGCGAACCTTTTGGTTGTTTAGTGGGCGATTACCATTTTGATCACTCACCGCAAGATGTAGAGCTACTAACTCAAATTTCGAAAATTTCAGCAGCCTCTCACGCTCCTTTTATTACAGGATTATCGCCTTCTGCCTTACAGATGGATTCATGGAGTGAACTTGCTAATCCGCGAGATTTAACTAAAATATTTTCAACGCCTGAATATGCCTCATGGCGATCTCTAAGAGAATCTGAAGATTCAAAATATTTAGGTTTGGCTATGCCTAGGTTTCTTTCACGACTACCTTATGGTAACGCGACAGATCCAGTGGATGAGTTTGATTTTGAAGAAGACACTGCGGCTGCGAATAGTGCAAACTATACTTGGTCAAATGCTGCTTATGCTATGGCGACTAATATTAATCGCTCATTTAAGTTATATGGTTGGTGCTCACGTATTCGTGGTATTGAATCTGGTGGAGCAGTAGAGGGCTTGCCTGTACATACATTTCCAACCGATGATGGTGGTGTGGACATGAAATGTCCCACCGAAATTGCAATTACTGACCGCCGTGAAGCTGAGCTAGCGCAAGCAGGGTTTATGCCTTTATTGCATAAAAAGAATTCTGATTTTGCTGCGTTTATAGGTGCTCAATCTTTACATAAGCCTGCAGAATATGATGATCCAGATGCAACGGCAAATGCCAATCTTGCTGCGCGATTGCCTTATTTGTTTGCTACAAGCCGTTTTGCACATTACTTGAAGTGTATTGTACGTGATAAAGTTGGATCCTTTAAGGAAAAGGATGATATGCAACGATGGCTTAATGATTGGATTTTAAATTATGTCGATGGCGACCCTACGCATTCCAGTGAGTCTACCAAAGCAATGAAACCATTGGCTGCGGCAGAAGTGGTTGTAGAAGAGGTAGAGGGGAATCCAGGGTATTATAGCTCCAAATTTTTTCTTAAACCCCATTATCAACTAGAGGGTTTAACCGTTTCGTTAAGACTTGTATCAAAATTACCTTCGCAAAAAGCAGGTTAATTTTGATTAGATAAGACTCCACTTTTTTATATACGTTTATAGAGAAGTGGAGTATACCAGCGGCTTTTGCATTCATTGAATGTAAGCCTTTTTGAAATAAAAGTGAGGAGAGTATCATGGCTGTAGATATGTTTTTAGTATTAGATGGGATAGATGGTGAGGCAAAAGATGCAAGCTATACAGATAAAATTGATGTATTAGCTTGGAGCTGGGGAGCATCACAAAGTGGAACGTTTCATTCAGGTGGCGGTGGCGGTAGTGGTAAAGCAAATTTCCAAGATATTTCTGTTACTAAGTTTGTTGATTCGTCAACAAATGTATTGTTGAGTCATGTTGCTAAAGGAACGCATATTGCTACAGGCAAGCTAATTGTACGTAAAGCGGGTGATAAGCCAGTCGACTACCTTAGTATTGAGTTGGAAAAAATTATGGTGACTTCATACAGCACAGGCGGAAGTGGTGGTGAAGATCAATTGACGGAAAATATCACCTTAAATTTTGCAAAATATAAATTAAGCTACCAAAAACAAAATGATAAAGGTGGCAAAGATGGTGGTGTAAAAGATAGTAAATTTAATATTGAAGCAAACGAAGAAGGATAAGAACCTGTGTGTGGTAATGGTAAAACTTTACTGCACACTATTTTTTCAATTTTAGGAGATAGTGATGCACTCTATTGAGACGCTTCTGCAAACGGCTAACCCTATTGATGCTTTAAGCCAGTTGCAAGGGCAGGTTAAAAAATCTCCCGCTGATGCTAAGCTTAGAACTTTGTTATTTCAGTTACTCTCAGTATTAGGGCAGTGGGAACGTGCATTAGTTCAATTAAATGTGGCAGGAGAGCTAGCTGCAGAAAACCTTGCAATGGTTCAGGCTTATAGAGAAGTTATTAATTGTGAAATGTTACGTAAAGCCGTTTTCAATGGCGATAAATCACCTTTAGTATTTGGTGAACCTGAGCCTTGGATTGCTTTATTGCAGGAGTCAGTTAAGCTAAATTCTAAAAACCTATTTGTAGAGGCGACTCGCTTGCGTAATCAAGCATTTGATTCGGCACCTATAACGAATGGAGTCATTAATGGTACTTCATTCGAGTGGATATCAGATGCAGATACCCGGCTGGGCCCTATATTAGAAGTCATCATTAATGGTCGTTATTATTGGGTTCCTTTTAACTACATTAGTGAAATACATATTGAAGAACCTGCTGATTTACGTGATTTGGTTTGGATGCCTGCTCATTTTGTTTGGGCGAATAAAGGAGAGACGGTAGGATTTATTCCTAGTCGTTACCCATATTCTGAAGACTCGACTGATGCACTGATTCAGTTAGCCCGTAAAACAGAATGGAAAGAAATATCGGAAAACTCTTATGCAGGACTTGGACAAAGGATGTTAACAACAGATGAAGATGACTATTCATTATTTGATATTCGAGAAATAAAATTTACGCCTGACAAACAATAAACGAGTATTTATGGCTGAATTAACTCAAAAAGAACGCTTACAACCTTCGTTGCTGGATAGATTGACAGATGATGAGCCTCATGTGCAGCACGAAGCTAGAGAAAAGCGAGTGATGTCGATGCATAAACTCAGGAAATCAGTTCTGCGGGATATATCTTGGCTATTAAATACGGACTCATTTGAGACAGTGGCTGATTTGACTGATTATCCCGAAGTCGCTAAATCAGTTTTAAATTATGGTATTAAAGATTTAGCGGGTAGGGCAGTGACAGGCATTAATTTATTTGACATTGAAAAGGAGCTTAAGCAAGTTATCGATACTTTTGAGCCACGTCTGTTGCACAATACTTTAAACGTGCACATTTTTTCGTCTGATAATATGGATCATCAAGCAATAAGTTTTGATATAGAAGCTAATTTATGGGCACAACCATTACCCTTACACCTTTATTTACGTACTGAAATTAATAGAATAACTGGTGGTGTAAATCTGCGTGATATGGGGAGCTAAGCATGGATCCACGACTATTAAGCTATTACAACACTGAGTTACACCATTTACGAGAAATGGGTGGGGAGTTTGCTAATGAATTTCCTAAAATTGCAGCGCGCCTGGGAATGGACGGGTTCGAGTGTGCTGATCCCTATGTTGAGCGCTTGCTTGAAGGTTTTGCTTTTTTAGCTGCTCGAGTACAGCTCAAGGTAGACGCCGAGTTTCCTCGCTTTACGCAGCACCTACTGGATATGATTTATCCAAATTATAATGAACCAGTTCCTTCAATGACCGTGGTGCAATTTCAAGCCGATTTGGCAGAAGGCTCATTAGTTGATGGGTTTCAAATAAAGCGAGATACCTCTTTACGTAGTCAAATGAGTAAAGGGGCGCAAACAGCGTGTGAGTATAGAACAGCACATAACATTGAATTATGGCCACTGGAGATAATAGAAGCTGAGTATTTACCTAGCTTAGGTGCGGTTGCTAACTTGGGTGTACCTAGTCTTCCTGACTTGAAAGCGGGGATTCGCTTACGTCTGAAAACCACTGCTGGGTTAAAATTTAATGAATTAAGTCTAGAGACGCTTCCCATTTATTTTCGGGGAATAGGTGAATTGCCGATGCATTTATATGAGCAGATAATAGGCAATGCATTTGCTGTTTGTGTGCAGGCAACAGACAAGCCAGTAACATGGCAGCAGACTATTAAAGACAACCCAGTTAAACGTTATGGTTTTGATGATGAGCAAGCATTGTTAACTTATTCATCGCGTTCTTTTCAAGGGTATCGTTTATTGCAGGAGTACTTTTCTTTTCCTGAGCGCTTTATGTTTGCAGAGTTGACTGGCTTGCAACAGGCTATTAAATGCTGTGATTCTGATGAGCTAGATATTATTATTATGTTAAACCGTAGTAATGCAAAGCTTATTAATGCAATAGATATTTCGCAATTTTCTTTGTTTTGTACCCCGGCAATCAATTTATTTCCTAAACGCATCGATCGAATTAATGTCGATCAAAAATTATCTGAATTTCATTTGGTTGCTGACCGGTCTAGGTCGATGGATTATGAGGTCTGTCAGGTTACAGAAGTAACGGGAATTCATCAGGATGAGAATAGCAATGAGGAGCAACCATTTTTACCTTTTTATCATTTCAATGATAGTAGGGAGTATGCTTCTCAAGTGGCCTATTATGCATTGAATCGTCAGCAGCGCTTGCTCTCTACTAAACAAAAAAAGCAGGGCCCACGTTCTAGCTATATTGGCAATGAAGTATTTATTTCATTAGTCGATGCTAATGATGCGCCTTATAGTCGAAATCTCAGGCAACTTAGTATTAAAACGTTGTGTAGTAATCGTGATTTACCTTTACAAATGCCGATAGGAGGAGGAAAAAGTGACTTTTCTATGCAAAAAGGTGCACCAGTTTTAAGTATTCGAAGTATTGCAGGGCCGACTCGACCTAGACCTTCAAATGTTAATCCTGCGACTGCCTGGCATTTAATTAGTCATTTATCATTAAACTATTTGACCTTAGTGGATAGTAATGAAAAGGAAGGCGCTGCCGCATTAAGAACTTTATTAAAGCTCTATGGTGAATATAGCGATGCTTCAGTTGCTAAACAGATAGAAGGGTTGTTATCAGTACAAAGCAAATCTATCGTTAGGAGAATTAATTCTCAAGGCCCTATTGTTTTTGGACGAGGTTTAGAAATTAGTCTAAATTTTGAAGAAGCTGCGTTTGAAGGTAGAGGGGTCTTTTTATTGGGTGCGGTTATGGAGCAGTTTTTTGCACGTTATGTGTCTATTAATTCATTTACCGAAACAGTTATTACATCAACGGATAGAGGGGAGATCATAAGGTGGCCGATGAGAATAGGGAAAAGAGAAACGATTTAGCGCTTAAGCTAGAAAAAGAGCCGTATAAATTTGGTTTTTTTCATGCACTGCGCCTTATTGAGTGTGCTTATTCTGATAAGCCGCTTATAGGGCAGTCAAAACGTCCTGTCGATGATCCTGTACGTTTTTCTCAGGAAGTAACACTGGCATTTGAGCCGGCAACAATAAGTCAATATATTCGATCTAAAGAAGAGCGGCCGCCTCGATTGAGTGAATATTTTTTTGGCTTATTTGGGCCTAATGGTCCTATGCCTTTACATATTACTGAATATGTAAAGAGTAGAATGCATAATGACCATGATTATACGCAAGCACGGTTTGCTGATATATTTCATCACCGAATGATCAGTTTTTTTTATAGGGCAAGAGCAAATTCTGAACCCACATTTAATTTTGACCGACCGTTAAATAATCGTTTTTCAAACTATATTGGATCATTATTAGGCATAGGGGATAGTACGCTCTTGCATCGAGATTCGATGCCTGACTTGTCAAAATTGCATTATGCAGGATATTTATCTCACCATGCTAGAAATGCGGATGGCTTAGAAGCAATAATTAGTGATTTTTTTAAGTTACCGGTTAAATTAACGCAATTTGTGGGGGAGTGGTTAGAGATAGAAGGCTCTGACCTCACACGATTAGGGCATTCGCCGAGAACGGGTACACTTGGTATCTCGACGGTATTAGGAAGTCGAGTCTGGGGCTGTCAGAATAAATTCAGACTGGTTTTTGGACCATTAAGCTTACAGCAGTACGAAAGTTTATTACCTTCAGGTGATAGATTGGATAAATTAATTTCTATTGTGCGAAATTATATTGGTTACGAATTGCAATGGGATTTTAACTTATTACTTAGGGCTGAGGAAGTCAAAGGAGTCCGGCTAGGCGGTGATGCGCATCTTGGCTGGTCCAGTTGGTTAGGCGTTAGAGGCTCTTTAAAAGATGCTGACCCATTAATACTAAACCCATTAAAAAATGTTTAAATTCAATTAAAAAGAATAATAATTTTAAGGAAGTAAAATGTCAGAAATTAGTCGAGTCGCTCTGTTTGGCAAATTAAACAGTGTTTGTTATAGAGGGATAGAAAGTGCTACCGTGTTCTGTAAAATGCGCGGAAATCCTTATGTTGAATTAATACACTGGTTACATCAAATACTGCAGTTGCAAGACTCAGACTTACATCAGATTATTAAGCAATTTAATATAGACCCTGCCCGTTTGGTTAAAGATTTTACCGATAGCTTAGATGCTTTGCCGCGCGGATCGACTTCCATTTCCGATTTATCACAACATGTTGAAGATGCAGTAGAGCGTGGCTGGGTTTTTGGCACCTTAATGTTTGGCGAAAATCAAGTACGTTCAGGGCATTTAATTGTCGGTATTTTAAAAACCAAGGCACTTAATAATGCATTATTAAGTATTTCTAAAGAATTTAATAAAATTAAGCTAGAGACATTAACAGAACGCTTTGCTGAAGTGGTTGCAAGCTCTCCCGAAGAAGGCATGCACTCTAATGATGGTTTTCAAGTAGGTGGTGGGGCAGTTCCAGGTGAAGCAAGTGGAGCGATGCCAGCTGCCCAAATGGGTAAGCAGGAAGCATTAAAACAGTTTACTGTCGATTTGACTGAACAAGCAAGAGAAGGAAAAATGGACCCCATAGTGGGACGCGATGAAGAAATTCGTCAAGTGATTGATATTTTAATGCGCCGCCGTCAAAACAATCCTATTTTGACAGGCGAAGCTGGTGTTGGTAAAACGGCGGTTGTTGAAGGTTTTGCGCAAAAAATTGTTGCTGGCGATGTACCCCCAAGTTTAAAGGATGTGACGCTAAGAACTTTAGATGTTGGCTTATTACAAGCCGGTGCAAGTATGAAAGGTGAATTTGAAAATCGCCTAAGGCAAGTGATTGATGAAGTACAGGCATCAGAAAAACCCATTATATTATTTATTGATGAAGCACACACCTTAGTGGGTGCAGGTGGTGCGGCGGGCACAGGAGATGCGGGCAATTTATTAAAACCAGCTTTAGCGCGCGGTACATTGCGTACTGTTGCTGCAACAACCTGGGCAGAATATAAAAAACATATCGAAAAAGATCCCGCTTTAACGCGCCGTTTTCAAGTAGTACAAGTGGATGAGCCAAGTGAAGAAAAGGCGATTTTAATGATGCGCGGTGTTGCTTCAGTGATGGAGAAACATCATCAAGTGCAAGTATTAGATGAGGCTTTAGAAGCGGCAGTTCATTTATCACATCGGTACATCCCCGCTCGACAATTACCTGATAAATCGGTTAGTTTGTTAGACACTGCGTGTGCAAGGGTTGCTATTTCTCAGCATGCCGTGCCTGCCGAAGTAGATGACTGTCGTAAACGTATTGATGCTTTAAATACCGAGTTAAAAATCATTACTCGAGAAAAAACAGTGGGAATTGATACCACTGAGCGAGAAACAATAGCAACAGAGAAATTGGCCGTTGAAACTGAACGCTTAGAAAAACTCGATGAACGCTGGGCGACTGAAAAAGATCTAGTTGCTCAAATCTTAGATTTACGTCAACAATTACGTGAAGAAACGGGAAAAGTTGAAGGTACTGACAGTGAGTTAGAAAAAGCGGTTGATGATGCCAAAGAAACGCAATCGAGTGTTATAGATCGAGATGCTTTGTTAAACGATTTAAAAGCCTTACAAGATCAGTTGCATAAATTTCAAGGTGAAACTCCGCTTATTTTGCCTAGTGTAGATCATCAAGCGATTGCATCTGTTGTGGGAGACTGGACGGGGATTCCCGTTGGGCGTATGGTTAAAAATGAAGTGGAAAATGTACTTCACCTTGCGGATAACATAGAAAAAAGAATTATTGGTCAACGCCACGCCTTGGACATGATTGCAAAACGTATTCAAACCTCACGTGCTGGTTTAGATAACCCGAATAAACCTATCGGCGTGTTTATGCTGGCCGGAACCTCTGGCGTAGGTAAAACAGAAACGGCATTAGCCTTAGCCGAAACTTTATATGGTGGTGAGCAGAATATTATCACTATTAATATGAGTGAATATCAGGAAGCACATACAGTATCGACTTTAAAAGGCGCACCTCCAGGGTATGTCGGTTATGGTGAAGGGGGGGTATTAACTGAAGCAGTCAGACGTAGGCCTTATTCAGTCATATTATTGGATGAAGTAGAAAAAGCCCATCCTGATGTGCATGAAATTTTCTTTCAAGTATTTGATAAAGGCTGGATGGAGGATGGCGAAGGTCGAGTTATTGATTTTAAAAATACCTTGATTATATTAACCACCAATGCCGGCACTGATTTAATTACTAATTTATGTGCTGATCCAGACTTAATGCCAGAACCAGAGGGAATGGCTAAAGCATTACGCGAGCCACTATTGAAAGTATTTCCTCCCGCCTTACTAGGACGTTTAGTGGTTATTCCATTTTATCCACTCAGTGATGCCATGATTGCGGCAATTGCTAAATTACAGTTAGGGCGTATAGAAAAACGTATTGAAGAAAATCATAAAGTACCGTTTAGTTATGATGAGAGTGTTATTAAATTGATTGCGGAGCGCTGTACAGAATTGGAAAGTGGTGGACGTATGATTGATGCGATTTTAACCAATACTATGTTACCAGCCATTAGTACTGAGTTTTTGACGCGGATGATGGAAGGTAAAGACATTGAGCGAGTGCATGTCAGTGTGGCTGATGGGGAGTTTGTTTATGGGTTTTGAGTGAGAATTATAGTTTGAAATTTTAGATGTAACCTTTAGGGTTATATTAGGCTATGTATGCATTAGCTGTTGGCGATAGGTAAAGGCCAATGATTACTAGCATTTATTTATTACTACGGCTTATTTAATAAAACAACAGTTTAGATGATTAACAACACTTAATGAGTGCATAGTCTTATTTAAGAGGAGAAAATATAATGTTGTCCTATATAAAAAATATGTTTGGTTTTGGAGTGAAGTCTAAAATAAAGTTAGATGTTCCCTTAGTTGCTCAAGGAAAGCCTAATTCTTGCTGGAATGCATCGGCTAACATGGTTTGGTTGTACTCCCAAGGGAAAACAGGCCGTCAAGGTCCCATGATGACACACCAGGGTGCTTATAATAGAGCCGATGTTAGTGGTATTACCCCGCAGGAATTTGTAACGTTGGCGAAAAACGTTGGTATGAAAACCTTACCGCTTAAAAATACCCATAGTAAAGAGGATTTATATAATTATTTAAATAGTCATGGCCCCGTATGGTGCGCTGGGTATTGGTTTGGTGTGGGGCATATTGTTGTGTTAACTGGAGTTGATTCGGGTACTGTTTTTTTTAACGACCCTGATGGTGGAGTGACGAAGGAGGGTACACTCGCATGGTTTAATTCTAAGCTCGCCTCCAATATTAATGGTTGCTTAATGGTAAAAGATCCTGCACGTTATTAGGTTATACCAATCCTAATATGGAAGTCATGGGGGTAGCCATATTGATTTGAATTTTGATTGGAGGGGAACTGTTTGGCTTTTTTAAATTTAGCCTTTAAGGTTATTTTATGATAAATCAATGGAGTCTAACCCCATTGATTAATTATTGATTGAGAAATGTAAAGAGGGGATTATATAATGGCTTTAAATTATGATACAACGTGGGTGGGCTTTTTAGGAGGAGGGGTTTCAGGCTCAATCATTGCGGGAGGAAGTATTTATCAAATTGATCTTTGGCATATGGGAGGTAATCCTTTGCCTGTTCGTGTTTTGGTTACTGGCAAGCGAGTTGGTCTCGTTGCTGAGCTTGGGACTGCGGCGGCAATGCTAATCGTGACTGGCTGTAGAAGCGGCAAGGATATGGATGGAATTACCTCCTCTGGCATTGATTGGGAATTTTCCGTAGGGTTGAAGGGAAGTGCACTTGTTAAAACCGGAGCAAAATTGTTTAAAATAGCAGTGGCTCAAGCAACATCGGCATTAGTAAACTGGGCAGCCCATGAATCGACCAAGAGATTAGTTCAATGGACAATGGATGATCTGGGTATTGTAAAATCAGGTAAGCAATTCAATTTACTTCCTTACCCTTTAGCACTTGGACTTGGGGCTGGTATTTTTTACGAATGGCAGACGCTTCAATTTTTAAGTGGGAAAATTGGGTGGCAACATATTTCCCCTAAATGGAGCATAGAAACATCCGGCAATAATATTCGACTGCAACTGTTTGATATTCCAGAACAGAATGGTGCACAAGTATTGCTTGGTATTGCAATTTCAGAATGGGGGTTTGACCCTTATATCCGATGGAAAAAGAAGAAAGGCAATGTTCGAATCAGCCGTCGCCATGAATATCAAATTATTGGTTATGCATATAATGGATGTATCTTCGAAAGTAGAGATGGAATGGGCTACTCAGGTATTAATCTCACTAACCTTCAACCAGTGGGGCAATTAGAAGATGGGCTACTTTCCGTTTCTAACACGAAGGAGGTGAATAAGAATGGTAGGCTTGAAGTATATCCAGTAGTATTTCGATTTTCGAACCTTCCCTACTGGACGGCTGATGATACAGTTGATATGAAAGTGGATTCAGATGGGTGTTTTGTGAATGTCATCGGCGGATCTAATCTCAAAGATTAAAGAATACTCTAGGGTCTGTTGCCGTTTCGTCATCAGCCGTTGAAATTAAAAGATAAATCTATATTCTTAGTTTATGTTCTGACAAAAATAAACTAATTATGCCGCGAGAAATGTTTACTGATGAGTTATGGCTAAAACTAAAAACTGTCATGTTGGATCTGGGCATCTATGACAAACCACTCCTTCGCCAAACAATAGAAGGAATTTTTTATCGGTTGCGCGTGGGCTGTCCATGGCGAGACTTACCTGATACCTTTGGTAAATGGAATGCTATTTACAAGCGATTTAATGAATGGTC